>Ga0316207_10000340_pt1 | contig 83158 bp, 79 predicted proteins | sample 6weekpyrite_MG_FD_204943 | JGI IMG/M metagenome (GOLD analysis project Ga0316207, IMG submission 204943) | Microbial mat bacterial communities from mineral coupon in-situ incubated in ocean water Damariscotta River, Maine, United States -... | ecosystem: Environmental > Aquatic > Marine >...
ACTGGTAGACCTGGGTGACATCGTGATACATGTTATGCTGCCTGATGTGCGTGATTTTTATAACCTTGAAAAGTTGTGGAGTGTCAAGGAAGCGGGAATCGACCAGAATCAGCAATGAATATCTATCTGATTGCTGTCGGTAATCGCATGCCTCCCTGGGTCACCCAGGCCTATGAGGACTATGCCTCTCGTCTGCCGCGTGAATGTTCTTTAAAGCTGTTGGAGATTAGTGCGGGCAAACGTCAGAAAGGCGCTGACTTGAAAAAAATCACAACTGAAGAAGGCAGGAAAATGCTCGCTGCTATCCCCAAAGGGTGTCGGGTAGTGGCCCTGGATATGGGTGGTAAATACTGGAGCACCGAGCAGTTATCGTCGGAGTTGCAACACTGGATGCAGGGCGGTCAGGACATTGCATTATTGGTGGGCGGCCCTGAAGGCCTGGCCGGAGAATGCATGCAACGGGCCGATAACAAATGGTCACTGTCGCCACTGACGCTGCCTCACCCTATGGTCAGAGTTATTGTCGCCGAACAACTGTTCCGTGCCTGGAGTATCCTCAATAATCACCCTTATCATCGATAGAGGGCGGTGTGCTAACCGTGAAGCAGGATGAACCTCAACTCTATCTGGCCTCTACATCACCCAGGCGGCGAGAATTGTTGCGACAACTGGGTGTTATATTTCAAACGCTCCCCGTGGATATAGATGAGAGCTGCCTGTCTCACGAACATGCCTCGGATTATGTCCGCAGGATGGCTCTGGAAAAAGCGCGGGCCGGGCAACGTAGCTTGGGCGATCATTCGATTCCGGTGCTGGGTTCTGACACGGCGGTGGTTCTGGCAGATGAAATTTTCGGCAAACCGACCAGTCGTCAGCACGCGGTGGATATGTTGTCGGCCTTGTCAGGCAAGACTCACGAAGTACTGACATCAGTCGCTGTGGTCAACAGTGAGCAGGAAAAAGTCTGCCTGCATACCAGTCAGGTCACCTTCAAATCACTGAGCGAAGAAGAAATAGTGCAGTACTGGGAAACCGGCGAGCCTGCTGACAAGGCCGGAGCCTATGCCATACAAGGCAAAGCCGGGCGTTTTATTACACATATGTCAGGCAGTTTTTCTGCTGTCATGGGTCTGCCATTGTATGAAACGGCTGAATTACTGGCCGAATTTGATGTCAGAGTATAAAGATTTCATTGATCTGTGCTGCATAGCCTGGGTGAACAGGAAAATTTCTCTGGTATTCGAAAATAAAACAGGTAAAGTGAGTAATAACAATATCTTATAAGATTTCAGCAAAACTATGAGTGAAGAATTACTGTTAAATGTGACACCGCGTGAGACGCGTGTGGCCTTGGTGGAAAACGGCGTCCTGCAGGAAGTGTTTATTGAGCGAACCCATAAACGTGGAATTGTCGGTAATATCTACAAGGGCAAGGTTAGCCGGGTGCTACCAGGCATGCAGGCAGCGTTCGTTGACATTGGTCTTGAACGAGCCGCCTTTTTGCATGCCTCGGATATATCCAATGTGATGGTGACGGAAGAGGGTAACCTGCCCGATGAAGATCAGCCGAGTGATATTGCTGAACTTGTCAGGGATGGCCAGGATATCCTCGTGCAGGTCATCAAGGACCCGTTGGGTACAAAGGGCGCAAGACTGACAACGCATATCACGATTCCCTCGCGATACCTGGTTCTGTTGCCAGGTAACAGTAATGTCGGTATATCCACAAAGATTGATGCCCCGGAAGAACGTCAACGCTTGAAAGATATTGTTTCCGCACTGGTTGAAGAGGGTGGGAATGGCTATATTATTCGTACCGTAGCTGATGGCATCGACGAGCAGGCTTTGATAGCTGATCAGGATTTTTTGTGTAAATTGTGGGGTTGCATTAACGATGAAATTGAAAAAGTGGATGCAAGTTCGGTAGTTTACGAAGACCTGCCGCTATCGATTCGAACCTTGCGTGATCTGGTTGACGATAATATCGAGAAAGTCAGAGTAGATTCACGCGAAACCTTCGAGAAGCTGCAGCAGTTTAGCCGTCAGTTTGTGCCGCAGATGACGGAGCGACTCGAGTATTACCCGGGAGAACGCCCGATCTTTGACCTGTATAATGTTGAGGATGAACTGCAAAAGGCTCTGGAAAGAAAAGTTCAGCTAAAGTCCGGTGGCTATCTGATTTTTGACCAGACAGAGGCAATGACTACTATCGATGTTAACACCGGCGCCTATGTTGGACACCGAAACCTGGAGGAAACCATATTCAAAACCAACCTCGAGGCGGCCCAGGCCATAACACGACAGCTCAGGTTAAGAAACCTGGGTGGAATCATTATTATCGACTTTATTGATATGTCTTTGGAAGATCATAAGCGCCAGGTGCTGCGTTCACTTGAAAAGAGCCTTGAGAAAGATCATGCAAAGAGCCATATTACTGAAGTATCCAGTCTTGGTCTGGTTGAGATGACGCGTAAAAGGACACGTGAAAGTATTGAGCATATATTGTGTGAAACCTGCCCTACTTGCGATGGTCGTGGTTCGATCAAATCGGCTGAGACGGTTTGTTATGAGATATTTCGTGAAATTATTCGTGAAGCTCGCCAGTTCGATGCAAAAAACCTGCTTGTTCTGGCTTCCCAGGATGTTGTTGATTTGCTGCTCGATGAGGAAAGTGCCAGCCTGGCAGAGCTTGAAAGTTTTCTTGATGTTCCAATCAAGTATCAGGTTGAGGCCTTGTATTCGCCTGAGCAGTATGACGTGGTTTTGATGTAAACAACCGTTATGTAGAGTGATGGTCAATAACTCAATGACAGTTCTCAGACAATTCTTCAGGCGTTGTCTCTCCTATTGCTGGACCGCCCTGGCCGTTTCGGTCATCCTGTTTGCGTTCATGGTCAGTATTTCCCGAATGCTGATTCCATTGCTGGCAGATTATAAAGAAAATTTTGAGGCCGTGGCGACCGAGCAACTTGGACGCTCAGTCAGCATTGATGGTATCGATGCCGAGTGGATAGGTTTATGGCCCAGGATACACTTGTCCGGTGTCGATATTCAGGGTGTTCAATCGACTAAACCCTGGATAAGTATTGCAGATGTCTGGTTGTCGGTTGATTTATTGTCCTTGTTGACCAAGGGTCATCTTGATGCCGAGCGAGTTCGTGTGAATGGCTTGCATTTGTATGTGCACCGTAAAAAGGAGGCGGTATACCTGATTAACAAGGAACCTTTCAGGTTAGATAAAAGCAGTTCGGGGGACCAGTCTGTGCTCTTGAAATGGGTGTTTTCACGAGATCGTTTACAGCTGAGTAATAGCGGTTTTTCCTATAGCGATGATCGCTATGGCACGCAGTTAATAGGCTTGTCGCAGATTAACCTTAGTCTGGAAAATGACGGACTGAAACATCATGCTTATGGACGTATAAGCATACCAGGTGAGCGTGCCAGTGATTTGAATTTTGTTATGGATATGCATGGTGACCTGCTCAAGCCGCAGGAAGTGATTAACCATTTTTATCTCAAAGGTGATGTGACTGTCTCAGAAAATATGCGGCAATGGGCAAAGCCTTTAGTTGATATTAGTGAAGGGGATTTTTTCCTGCAGTTATGGGGGCGAGGTCATTTGTATCAACTGGAACAGGTCAAGGCCAATATTAGCGCGGATGAATTAAAATGGTCGTTGACAGCAGATGCAGACAAACAAGATTTCAGTGAGATAAAAAATATTAATGCAAATGTTCACTGGCGACGTGCAGCCGGAGGCTGGAGTCTGGATGTAGAAGATTTTTCCTTGATGCATGCAGGTGACCAATGGCCTGCCTCGGGGATACACCTTACCTACCAGGAGCAGGCATCAGGATTGAGTTCGCTGGAAGGGTCAGCTGATTTTCTACGGTTGCAGGACCTGAGCAAGATCCTCTCAAGAAACCTGCCGGACTCGGTAAATATAAAACAGAGCCTGACACAGCTGAAGGCACGTGGTGATTTGAATGACGTTCGTTTTTTCTTTTCCGGAAGCAAAGACAGGCTGGATGAACTTTATTTTAAATCCCGAGTCAGCAAGCTGGGTTATGATCGATGGAAGTCATTACCTGGTGCTTCGTATATTGATGGTGAAGTAATAGTAAACAGGGATAAAGGGGTGTTGAAGCTGGACAGTAAAGAAGCTGTGCTGGATTTTGGTGATTTATTTCCTAAACCCATACAGGTCAAACAGCTGGGCGGTAATGTATATTGGCAGCAGCGACAGGGTGAAGTGGCTGTTTCATTTGACGGGCTGAATATCGTGAATGACCATGTGCAGGCCCAGGCGCGCGCCAGCATAACAATTCCTCTCGATGGTGCGTCCACGTTTATGGATATGCAGGTTGATTTTCAGAACGGGTCAGCCAAACATGCTACCTTGTATATTCCGAGGATACTGAGTGAAGGCAGTCAGTCGTGGCTGGATGCCGCTTTTGTCAGTGGGCGAGTGCCATCGGGCAGGATGTTGTATCACGGCAAGACGGAAGAGTATCCTTTTGAAAACAATAAAGGGACATTCATCGTTGATTTCGATGTAAAAAATGCAGAATTGAACTATGGCCAGGCATGGCCGAACCTTGAAGGTCTCGATGCCAGGGTGATTTTCAAGGACAATTCACTGAAGGTTTCGATTGAAAAAGCCAAGGTAATGAACATCAAGGCCTTGCCTTCCATCGTAACTATACGAGATTTGAATGCCGATGCACGTTTGACTGCCAACATGAAATTCAAGGGTCAGTTGCAACAACTGGTAGGGTATATGCACGATAGTCCTATCGGCGAGGATGCCCGGGATTTTCTGAAATCAATCAAGGCTGGTGGCGATATGAACACAGCCGTTTTGTTGAAAATTCCTTTGCAGGATTTCAGAAATTTTTATCTGAAAGGCACTACCGGCTTTCTTGGCAACAAAGTGGTACTCCAGGAATGGAATCAGGTCTTTGATGAAGTGTCTGGCAAATTAAATTATGAGTATGATAAGGGGCATTTTAACTATTCTTCTGATCAGCTAAAAACCCGTTTCCATGGTAAGCAGGCTTCGATTCGGATTAAGACTATTCGCAGAAAAGCGTCAGGTCTGAGAACGACTGCCACACTGAAGGCTCGCCTGCCAACTGCATCGCTGATTTCATCGTTTATGGATGTTGAAAAAATAATCCAGGGTGAGTCGGACTGGAAGATTGCCCTGAATTTTGACGAGAATAAACAGGCGTCATTACAAGTTTCAAGTAATCTGAAGGGTACGGCAATCACTTTGCCAGACGGCTTTTCTAAGAAAGGGACACAAGAACAGTCGGTCCATTTACAAATGAACATGTTAAACGGTGAAGTCGGCAGTGTGTATTTTAATATGGATGGAAAGCTGAAATCTGCATTTAAACTGACGCCCGACAAGCAGACAAAGAAAATCGGTCGAGCAGAGATTGTATTCGGTGATAACAGGGTGAAAATACCAGAAGATGATGGCATCCGGATCAAGGGATATCTGAAGTCGCTTTCTCCTGATAAATGGTCAGCACTTTTTCCTGATAATAAAACACCACTTACTGATGCAAGCGTGTTATCTCACGTAAACAAGGTTAATTTGTCAATTGGTGCGTTTAAAACAGGCCATGTTATTCTGCATCGTGTCAAGCTCAACGCCAGTGGAGGAGAGCAGGCGATTAATATGAATGTGGATGCCGCTGAGTTATCTGGTGATATGACTATTCCATACACAGTAACGGCTGATCAGCCTATTATAATCAGGTTGAAACATTTATCCTGGGCGACACCTGAAGACAAGGCCGAATCAGATGTGATAGATCCTCGAAAGTTGCCGAGTGTCGAGTTGCAGGTGGACAAGTTTGAATTGAATAAAAAACTACTGGGTGCGATCAGCCTGAAGGTGCGCCAGGACTATGATGGATTGTATTTTGATGAGTTTCTGGTCAAGGGTGCAGCTCTGGAAATTCAGGGGCAGGGGAGCTGGTTATTCAAGGAATCATGGCATGAATCTAAATTTGGCCTGAATATCAAATCGCCAAGAATCGACCATGCAATGGCATTGTTTGATTTCAGTCCGAGTATCAAGGATGGCTCGGTGGAGGCGCAATTGCAGGCAGTCTGGGCAGGTCCACCTCACTGGTTTGAGATGAAGCGTGTTGAAGGTACCGTTTACATGCTAATCAAAAAAGGACGCCTGAGTGATGTTGACCCGGGTAGTGGACGATTATTCGGCTTGTTGAACGTGGATACCTTGCGTCGTCGTTTGAGTCTTGATTTTAGTGATTTATTTAAAAAAGGTTTTGGTTTCGACAAAATAGAAGGCAATTTCAGTGTTTCTGATGGCGATGCTTACACCAACGACCTGTACCTGGACGGGCCTGCCGCGAAGATCGATATACAAGGCAGGATCGGATTGGCGACGGAAGACTATGATGAAATTGTGTTGGTAACACCAAAGTTGTCATCCACTATTCCCGTGTTGGGGCTGGCAGCCGGTCCACAAGTGGCAGTTGGCCTGTTCCTGACCGAAAAACTGTTCCGCAAGAAAATCAACAAGCTGTCGGTAACACGTTACAGCGTCACAGGTAGTTGGGAAAAGCCACTGATTGAAAAGATCGAGCAGGATGAAATTCCTGCTTCAGAGCCTGTGGAAGAACAGTGAATCAGACCCGGGTGGCTGATTTAGCTGTCGATATTTGATATTCTATATACATGCTTATGAGTCATAATATTGTAAACATAAAGCACAGGCTTGTAATAGTTTTTGCCTTTCTATTGATGTTTCAGCCTTGTGTCAGTATGGCCCTTGAAAATGTGTGGACTATCAGTGCCGAGGAATGGGCCAGGCCACGCTCGGGTTACAGCTTGTCACGCATGAAGCCATTGCAGGCTACAATAAACAGTGTAAACGAAAATGCTGGCTCCTCTTTAATCATACAATACCCGGGTGGTGAAGAAGGGGCTTTATGGGCAAGTGAATTAAAAGACTGGTTAGTATCCCTCGGCTTGCCATCAAGCAGGATCAGAATGAGACCAGGGCAATCCAGTCACGAAGTGATTACCTTAAAGTTGCAGTAACAGGAGAATAATTAATGACCGTTGTGGTTGCTATTCAGATGGCCTCTGGCCCTAACGTCAATGCAAACCTGCTCGAGGCCGAGCGGTTGATCGGCAATGCTGTAACCGAAGGGGCTGAGCTGGTGGTGCTGCCTGAAAATTTTGCATTAATGGGTCATAAGGAGACAGACAAGGTAGACATAGGTGAGCTACCGGGTGGTGGTAGCTTGCAGGACTTTCTGTCACAACAGGCAAAAAAGCATGGCGTCTGGCTGGTGGGCGGTACCATACCGATGCAATCAGATGATCAAAGCCGCATTCGAGCGGCCTGTCTGTTATATAACGATAAAGGCGAGCAGGTTGCACGTTATGACAAGATACATATGTTTGATGTCAGTTTGCCAGACAGTGAAGAGCGCTACATAGAATCGGAAACCATCGAGCAGGGAAATGAAACGGTGGTGGTCGATACACCATTTGGCAAACTGGGGTTGGCTATTTGCTATGATCTGCGTTTCCCCGAAATGTTTCGTGAGCTGCTTGATAAAGGCATGGAAATTCTCGTTATTCCTTCGGCCTTTACGGAAGTGACCGGGCGCGCACACTGGGAACCTTTGCTGCGCGCGCGGGCAATAGAAAACCAGTGTTATGTGATTGCTGCAGCCCAGGGCGGATATCATGCCAATGGACGCGAAACGCATGGTAATAGCATGGTGATCGACCCGTGGGGCATTATATTGAACCGACTCTCAAAAGCATCCGGGGTTGTTAAAGCCGAGATCGATGCCGAGCGTCTTCAAAATGTTCGCAAGGCCTTTCCTGCTGTCGACCATCGGCGCTTATCCTGCAAGGTCGATGCCTGATCATCTACCTGTAAATTAAAGGACAATTAATGACTGATTTGTTAGATGTTGCCAGAGAGCATATCCTGTCGCCAGCCGGCATGGTAGATAATGATCTGAATACGGTACTGGATAGTGCGCTGGGTTCTTGCATAGAAAGTGCTGACGTCTATTTTCAGGTACAGCGTCATGAGTCCTGGGTGATGGAAGACGGTATCATCAAGGAAGGTAGCTACAATATCGACCAGGGAGTAGGCGTGCGCGCCATGAGTGGCGAAAAAACCGGTTTTGCCTATTCCGATGAAATTGCCTTGCCTGCATTGCTAGAGGCATCAAAAGCGGCGCGTGCCATAACCCGTCAAGGGCAGCAGGGAACCCTGCAGGCAGCACGTGTGCATGGCGGGCATGAGCTTTACATGGCCGCCGACCCTCTGGATTCCTTGTCGACTGAATCCAAGATGCAGTTATTGAAGGACATAGATGCTGAAGCAAGACGCATTGATCCGCGCATTAAGCAGGTTGTTGTCAGTTTATCGGGTGTGCACGAAATCATACTGGTGGCAAACAGTGACGGCTCATTGGCAGCTGACGTACGCCCTTTGGTACGTTTGAATGTCAGTGTTATTGCCGAAGAGAAAAACAGGCGTGAGCAAGGCAGTGCCGGTGGCGGTGGCCGCTTTGCGTACGAATATTTCCTGCAAAATGATCGTGGGCTAGGTTTTGCGCGTAAAGCCGTCAGGCAGGCATTGTTAAACCTCGATGCGGTAGCAGCCCCTGCAGGTGCCATGAATGTCGTTCTGGGTCCGGGCTGGCCGGGCGTGTTATTACATGAGGCCGTCGGGCACGGACTGGAAGGGGACTTTAATCGCAAGGGGAGTTCTGCGTTTTCGGGAAGGATCGGCGAGAAAGTGGCATCGGAACATTGCACTGTTGTAGATGATGGTACCCTGAGCGAACGTCGCGGCTCACTCAATATAGATGATGAAGGCACGCCTACCGAACAGACAGTATTGATTGAAAATGGCATCTTGAAAGCTTATATGCAGGATCGCATGAATGCCCGGTTAATGGGGGGCAAGAGTACAGGCAACGGGCGACGCGAATCCTACTCGCACCTGCCGATGCCACGCATGACCAATACCTATATGTTGGCAGGAAAATATGACCCGGCGGAAATCATTGCCTCGGTAGACAATGGTTTATATGCCGTGAATTTTGCAGGTGGCCAGGTTGATATTACCTCGGGCAAGTTTGTCTTTTCTACCAGTGAAGCCTACTTGATAGAGAATGGCAAGATCACCGCACCGGTAAAAGGTGCTACTTTAATTGGAAATGGCCCTGAGGTAATGACGCGTGTGAGTATGGTCGGTGATGACCTGAAGCTGGATGAGGGTGTTGGTACCTGTGGTAAGGAAGGCCAGAGTGTGCCGGTAGGGGTTGGTCAGCCAACCATGCGTATTGATGGTATTACGGTTGGTGGTACCGGAGTCTAGTCCGCATTTAAATTATCCAGCTCCTGTAGGTATTTAAATAACAGGCGAGCCGATTTGGGTGTTTTTTGCTGACTGGATTCGCGTTGAGCATTGCGCATGAGCTGGCGTACATATTGCCTGTCCAGCTCGGGAAACAGTTCGATGAGTTTGCTTAATGTGTCAGTAGAGCCCTGGACAAGTTCGTCGCGCCAGCTTTCTATTTGGTGAAAACGGCTGACAACCTGTTTGTGTTGTTGTTTGATTTTTAACAGGGATTGTTCGATAGGTCCGGCATCAATCTTACGCATGATTTTGCCGATATATTGTAATTGCCGTTTACGGCCACCCCTTTGGTGGATTTTTTTCGCTTCCAGAACAGCATCCAGCAGTTGTTCCGGAAGATCGAGTTGGTTAAGTGTGTCTTCACTTAACTCGGTAAGTTGTACGCCCAGTTTCTGTAAATCAGAGGCTTCGCGTTTGAATTGCGTTTTGCTTTTTTCTGGCGGAATTTCGTTTTCGTCAGTCATGTTTTAAATATCAGGTTCGTCGCTGTTACGAATAGTTTGGAGTATAGCATGTCAGATAAAATTGATCCGGATTACCCGGCTCAGCAAGAACTGGAATCTTTGGTTGCGGAAGCCCTGAAACTGGCGCAAAAAAAAGGCGCAACGAATGCCGAGGCGGGGATGAGTTTTGCATCAGGTCTGAACGTGACTGTTCGAATGGGAGAGGTTGAAACGCTGGAGTATAACCGTGATCGCAGTCTGGGTGTTTCGGTCTACCTGGGTCAGCACAAGGGCTCGGCCAGCACCTCTGACTGGAGTGCAAAAGCCCTTGAAGATACCGTGGAAGCCGCGTGCGCTATCGCGCGACACACAGGTGAAGACCCTTATGCAGGGCTGGCGGATGAAGACAGGATGGCGACCGAGATACTGGATCTGGATTTGTGTCACCCCTGGGAAATTTCAGCAGAGCAGGCCATTGAGCAGGCAAAAGAATGTGAGGACGAAGCGCGAGCCAATGAACAGATAACAAACTCTGAGGGTGCTACGGTTTCAACGCGAATGGGTACGAATGTATACGGAAATACAAATGGCTTTCTTGCCGGCTACACAGGAACAAGACATAGCATGAGTTGCAGTGTGATTGCTGACGACAATGCAGGTATGCAGCGGGACTATTGGTATACGATTGCGAGGGATGCCAACGATATGGAAACGGCCGAAGCGGTCGGCAAAAAAGCGGCACAAAGAACTATGGCAAGGCTGAATGCAAGAAAGCTTAAAACTGCAACGGTGCCGGTAGTTTTCCAGGCAGAGGTGGCGACAGGTTTGTTTCAGCATTTAATCAGAGCTATTTCGGGTGGTAACCTTTATCGCCAGTCCAGTTTTTTGCTTGACTACATAGGCCGGAAAATTTTTCCTGACTTTATGCAAATACAGGAGCAGCCTCATCTGAAAAAACACCTTGGCAGTGCCTCCTATGATAGCGAAGGGGTTGCTACACGGCAGCGTTCCATTGTCGATGATGGTGTTCTGCAAGGTTATGTGCTGAGCAGTTACTCTGCGCGCAAGTTAGGCATGGAAACTACTGGTAACGCTGGCGGCGTTCATAACCTGCAAGTACTGCCTGGCGAAAAAGACCTGCATGGCTTGTTAGCAGAGATGGATAATGGTCTGTTGGTAACCGAGCTAATGGGGCAGGGTATCAACATTGTGACGGGTGATTATTCCAGGGGAGCAGCCGGATTCTGGGTTGAAAATGGTGAGATTCAGTATCCGGTTGAGGAAATAACCATTGCTGGAAATTTGCGAGATATGTTTGAACATATTGTGCAGGTTGGTACGGATGTGGACATGCGTGGCAATGTGCAAACCGGTTCGGTATTGATAGAGAGCATGACCCTTGCAGGTGAATAATTACTGGTTTTGTATATTTTAGTCTGATAATGGCTGTTACCTTCATCAGGAAAAATACGGTAAGTTGAAAAAATAGTCCTCTACATAACATTCACACGAGGTACAGGGTGGCAAGGCCGAGAAAGGCCAGGTAGCCGATGACATCGGTGACGGTAGTCAGAATCACGCTACCGGCAAGGGCCGGGTCAATACCCATACGGCGTAAAACCAGTGGTATGGTAAAACCGGCCAGGGCTGCAAATATCAGATTGATAAGCATGGCAGCACCGATGAAGGCACCAATCATCAGGTCATTGAACCAGAGTATGGCAATTGCGGCAACGATCAACGCCCACATCAGTCCGTTCAGTGAACCCACTGCAGCTTCCTTGTAGAGTAACCAGCGCGAATTGGATTTACCGATATGCCCCAGGGCCAGTCCGCGAATCACCAGGGTCAGGGTTTGCGTTCCTGCAATGCCGCCCATGCTGGCGGCAATTGGCATGAGCACTGCCAGCGCCACTACTTTCTCCAACGTACCCTGGAACAAGCCGATAACCCAGGCAGCCAGAAAAGCGGTCATCAGGTTAATGCCTAACCATAAGGCACGGCGTTTTGCACTGGGGAAGACAGGCGCAAACATATCATCTTCCTCGTGCAGGCCAGCCATACTCATTAATGAGTGGTCGGCCTCATCGCGGATAACGTCAACGACATCGTCAATGGTGATTCTGCCGAGCAGCCGGTTGTCTTCACTGACAACGGGTGCGGAAATAAGGTCACGTTTTTCGAACTTGTGTGCGACCTCATGTGCAGGTGTGTTCACAACGATAGGTTCGATATCACTTTCCATCACCTCAGCAACCGTCAGTGCAGGGTCATTGGTGAGCAGTTTTGATAACGGGAGCGAGCCCAGATACATGTCAAAACGGTTGACTACGATCATGTTGTCGGTGAATTCAGGTAGATCACCACGTAAACGAAGGTAGCGCAAGACGACGTCGAGGGTCACGTCAGAGCGTACCGTAATCGTGTCGGTGTTCATCAAGCCACCGGCACTGTCTTCCGGATAAGATAAAACAGACTCCAGGCGTTTTCGATCCTGCATATCCATGGAATGCAGGACTTCCTGTATGACGATATCGGGCAGGTCATTGAATAGGTCAGCCAGATCATCCATGTCCATGCCGTCAGTGGCGGCAATGAGTTCATCATTGCCCATTCCCTTGATCAGGCCGCTACGTACCTCATCGTTGACCTGTAGCAGGATGTCGCCTTCATCCTCAAGGTCTACCATGCTCCAGATAAACTGGCGCTCGGCTGTCGGCAAGGATTCCAGAATGTGAGCTGTTTCGGCCGGATGGAGTTCGGACAGCATGGTCCAGATATGCTGGTTTCGTCCCTTTTTCAGGGCTTCTCGTAATGCATCAAGCCTGGCTTCTGCATTTTGTTCAGTCTGTAGCGCTTCTGTCATGGCTATTTAGGCATCGTATTTATTCCAACTTGTTATTTTTTGTGCAGATAACAAGGAAAGTGTAACCAGAAATACGTGACAGGTCTATTAAATTGGAATAACTTTGCCGCTGAGGGTAGCAGGCTAGTGTTTTTGACTATTGAGCGTTTCTATTTTTGACAGCGCCTGCTCGGCATGTTCGCTTTGCAGTATATTGCGGCTTTCTTTTTCCAGTTTGTCGATACGTGAACGGGTGATGATATCCTTGACCTCAAGCATGGTATTGGGCTGCATGCTGAATTCGCGTAAACCCAGGCCCAGTAGTAGTCTGGTGTAGACAGGGTCTCCTGCCATTTCTCCACACATGGCAACAGGAATACCGGTGCGTTTACCGGCCTTGAGTATCAGGTGGATCAATCGCAAGACAGATGGATGACTCGGATTGTATAGATAGTTAACCTGTTCATCGATACGGTCTATAGCTAGTGTGTACTGTATCAGGTCGTTGGTGCCGATTGACAGGAAATCCAGTTGTTGGGCAAACAGGTAGGCGGATATGGCAGCTGCGGGGACTTCGATCATACCACCCACAGGTATGTTTTCATCAAAGGCCAGTCCCTGTTTCTTTAATTCTGTCTTGACGTTATCGAGTATATGGAATATTTGGTGGATTTCCTGAGTATTGGAAAGCATGGGGATCATCATGCGTACCTGGCCGCTGGCCGAGGCGCGCAATATCGCACGCAGCTGCGGACGGAACAATTCGGGGTCATTCAGGCATAAACGGATGGCGCGTAAACCCAGCGCGGGGTTAGTCGGGCATTCCTCGCCGTATTGCATGCTTCTGAGTGGTTTGTCAGCCCCCAGGTCAAGTGTGCGTATGGTGACCGGCTTTCCTTGCATGGCATCAATCATTTTCATGTACGATTGGAACTGCTCTTCCTCATCAGGCAGGCTGTCCCTGTTCATGTAGAGAAATTCTGTTCGATACAAGCCAATGCCATCAACATTGGACTCATTCATGGTCTGTATGTCTTCCGGGAGTTCGGCGTTGGCAAGCAGTTGTATTTTTATATTGTCGAGCGTGGTTGAAGGTTTGTCTTTTAGCTTGTCGAGTGACAGGTAATATTCCTGGTACTGCTGTTGTTTTTCCCGGTAGTCATGTTCAATTTCTGCATTGGGGCTGACCAGCACAGTGCCTTGTTGACCGTCAATGATAATGTGGTCATCGTTTTGTAAGTAGCGCTTGGCGTGGTGTACACCCACGATAGCTGGCAGGTTCATGCTGCGAGCAAGTATGGCGGTATGAGAAAGCGGGCCGCCTGACTCGGTGATAAATCCGATCATTCCCTGATGCTGTAACAGTACGATATCGGCTGGTGTCAGGTCATCTGCAATGATAATCCGGTTATGCAAGGTCTGAGTGTCGTCATGCAGAGGGAACTCTTCTTCCAGCAAAATACGCAAAATCCGGTTTACTACATGAATAACGTCATCTTTTCTGGTTTTCAGGTAGGCGTCATCCATTTCTTCAAATACTTCTACCAGTGAATCAAGTTGTAGTTTTAATGCCCATTCAGCACTGCACTTTTTTGTGCGAATTAACTGGATCGGAGCCTCGGTCAATGCCGAGTCATCCATCATAAGCAGGTGAGTGTCAATAAAGGCTGCAATGTCGAGAGGGGTGGTACTGGGTATTTTTTCCTGAATTTTATTTAGCTGGGTACGGGCCACGCCCAGGGCATGTTCGAGTCGTTTGACTTCGTTTTCTATTTTATCTTCGGGGATGCAGGCTTCGGCAACTTCAGGCTGGCCGCGCTCGATCTTGTAGGTATGGCCAATGGCTATGCCTCTTGATACCGCGATGCCTTTGATTGATATTGTCATATGACAACCTCTATTGCCGAAAACAAATTAAATCTACTCGTCTTCTCCAAACCTGTTTTGTATCAAGGTGTTTAGTTCTTCTGTTGCGACTTGCTCATCATCACCGGAGACGTTCAGGATTAATTCAGTACCCTGTGATGCGGCAAGCATCATCACACCCATAATGCTTTTGCCATTGACCTTCTGGTGATCTTTTTGCAAATAGATATCGGAAGAAAACCGGGATGCCAGTGTCACAAATTTTGCTGCAGCCCTGGCATGCAAACCCAGCTTGTTGATGATATGTACTTTTGTGTCTAACATGGCGGCTTGCAAACCATAATGCCATCCTGACCACCAGAGCGGGCTTTCTCTGCCAGTTGTACGAGGTTCAGTCGAGGATAGTTCAGTACGCGAATCAGCATGGGCAGGTTGACTCCCGAAACGACTTTTACATTGTGTTCCTTGCTTAGATGATTGGCGATATTGCTCGGAGTGGAGCCGTACATGTCTGTCAGTATGATAACACCATCTCCTGTATCCAGCCGGCTTACACGTTTCGAAGCTTCGGCAATAGTATCTTCAAGATTGCAGTCGTTGTGAACGGCAAAATGCTCCGCCTGTAGCGGGCAGGTTTCCAGCATAGCCATAGCCGTATTGATAAGTTGTTGACCTATATTGTTGTGAGTGATGATTAGCAGTCCTACGCTCATGATATTTCCCTATGTCGCACCATTACGGTGTCACGTCCTTGTTTAAAATATGCGCTGAGGGCTTCGACCATATAGACAGATCGATGTTGTCCTCCTGTGCAGCCAATAGCTACCGTCATGTAGCTTCGGTTTTCCTGCTCAAAACGTGGTATCCATGTTTCCAGAAAATCCTGAATCTGTTGTTTCATTTCTTCTACCCAGGGCTGATCGTCCAGGTATTGAATTACCTTGCTATCAAGCCCGGTTAGAGGTCGTAATGATGCCTCCCAATGAGGGTTGGGTAAACATCGGGTATCGAAAATAAAATCGGCGTCTGTAGGTGTGCCATGTTTGAAGCCGAATGATTGAAATAATAACGACATTGAGTCTGATTGCTCATTGGTAACCCGTTTTTTTACCATCTCGCGTAGCTGGTAAATATTGGTGTGGGTGGTGTCAATAAACAGGTCAGCTTGTGATGCGATCGGGTAGAGTATTTCTCTCTCCATGGTGATGGCATCGGAGAGTGATACGTCCTCAGTTGTGAGGGGGTGTTTGCGACGGGTTTCACTGAATCGTTTAAGCAGGGTGCTATCGTCGGCTTCCAGGTAAAATACATCAACCCCGAGGGTGGATTGTGAAAGGTCTTTTAACAGTTCCGGGAAGTGCTGCAGGTCCTGATGGCTGTTTCTTGCATCAATACCTACAGCAACATATTTATGGTCTTTACCCCAGTCATTTAACAGTTGCTCGACCAGCGAGGGAAGCATGCCAATAGGCATATTGTCAATGCAGTAGTAGTCCAGGTCTTCCAATGTGTTCAGCGCAATACTTTTACCTGAGCCGGACAGGCCGCTGATAATGATGAGCTTCATTGTAAACTCTTTTGCACAAGGTTGTTTTGGCGCTGTATGAAATCTTCAACGGCATCATATCCTTTTTGTAGCAGGATATGATTACGGACGGCAGTTTCGACGGCGATAGCCAGGTTGCGGCCCGGGGCAACAGGTAATGTGATTTCCGGGATGCTGACCCCCAGTACACTGCGATAGCGCCTTGAACCACGTAACCTGTCGACACTATGGAGTTGTTCTTCCGTCATTTCTTCGAGCGCGATTATCAGTCGCAGGTATTTATTGGGTTTGACAGCGCTATCACCAAAGATCGAGCGTATATTCAGTATTCCCAGTCCTCGTACTTCCAGAAATTCACGTAACAGTGCCGGGCATGTGCCGTTAATAATGTCCGGGGCAATGCGTGAAAATTCCGGCGCATCATCGGCAACCAGGCGATGCCCTCTGCTGATCAGGTCCAGAGCCAGTTCGCTTTTACCGATGCCGCTGTCACCCGTAAGTAGAACGCCGCTACCCATTACTTCCATGAATACCCCGTGTAATACCAGTGAATCAGCCAGTACAGTGCCGAGCAAATACTGAAAGTGGTTGATGACTTCCTGGCTGCCAGTCAACGTAGTATAGAGAGGTATTTGGTGCTGGTCTGCGAGCAATAGAAAGTCATGTGGTACGGGTTGACCGTCGGCAATAATGACCATGGCCGTGCGGTCTTCAAGAAAGATTAGTTTGATGGAATCGCTACGAGAATTTTTCCCGAGGTTTTCAAGATAAGCTAATTCACTCTTGCCCAGCACCTGGATTTTATTGGGGTGAATAAAATTAAGGTGGCCAATCAAGGCCAGTGGTCGCTCGCTCAACAAGGCATCCTGCTTGATCGTTCGTTCGGTGCCCTGAAAGCCAGCCTTGCATTCCAGTTTCAAATGTTTTTGTAACTGCTCTACAATGGTCTGGACTGTAGTGTTATTCATTTACGCAGCCGTGCTGGTTTGATGATGTGTTAATAAGTCGAGTAGCTTTTCTGCCGAGTCGCTATTTCTGAGTTCTTCGCAAAATACAGTATCGCTGAAAGTTTTCGCCAGTTGAGCAAGTATCTCAAGATGCTCATCAGTAAAGTGGTCCGGAACCAACAAGCAGAACAGCAAATCGGTTGGCTGGTTATCGATGGCGTCAAAGTCTACAGCCTGCTGTAATTTGATAAATGCAGCCGTCGCTTTCTCGCGCCCAGGTAAGCGAGCATGGGGTAAGGCCACGCCATGCCCGAGCCCGGTGCTGCCGAGCCTTTCCCTGTTGATCAGGCTTTCAAATATTTCCTCTTCGCTGATATTGGAGGAATCGGTTGCCAGTAAGGCGCTGAGCGCTTCCAGCGCCTTTTTCTTGCTTTTGGCGCTGTTATCACAACTGATTCGATCGATTGTGATCAGGTCTGATATTTTCATGGGTCGTACTCGTGATTCTCGCTATCGTTTATGATGATTAGTCAATTTTTCTTTGTATTTTTTGACTTGTCTGTCTAGTTTGTCTATCAGTCCATCGATCGCAGCGTACATGTCTTCCTGTGTATCGTCGGCGAACACATTCATGCCACTCAAGTGAACGGTTGCTTCTGCTTTCTGGCGTAATTTTTCAACGCTTAAAATCACTTGTACATCTACAACCTGGTCAAAATGGCGCTCAAGCTTTTCCAGTTTGCTTTCAACATAGTTACGTAGGGATGTTGTAATATCTACATGATGTCCTGTTAAGGTGATTTGCATTATAAGCTCCTTAGCTTGGTTAAAATTATGCCAACCGCTTTCGTTCGTTTGACGATGAGATCAGCATGGCCTCTCTGTATTTAGTGACAGTACGTCTTGCGACCTTTATGCCCTGTTTCAATAATAAATCGGCAATCTTACTGTCACTTAAGGGTTTCTTCGGGTTTTCAGCCGTAATTAATTTCTTGATAATGGCGCGAATTGCAGTTGCTGAACAAACGCCGCCTTCTGTCGTACTGACATGGCTGGAGAAAAAATACTTGAATTCGAAAATACCATTAGGCGTATGCATGTATTTTTGTGTAGTAACACGTGAAATGGTGGACTCATGCATTTCAACGGCTTCGGCGACATCCCTCAGGACGAGCGGCCTCATGGCCTCATCGCCGTACTCGAGAAATCCTCGTTGCCGTTCCACGATGCAGCGGGCTACCTTGAGCAGGGTTTCGTTTCGGCTTTGCAGGCTTTTCAGGAACCAGCGGGCTTCCTGTAAATGGTTGCGTAAAGAATTGGTGTCGTCGCTGGTGTCAGAGCGTCTAATCATGCCTGCATATTGTTGGTTAATGCGGATGCGTGGCATGGTGTCCGGGTTGAGCTCAACCGTCCATTTGCCTTTCATCTTTTTAACGATCACATCGGGCACAACATATTCAGGGGCTGCCGGTGTGATCGCAGAACCGGGGCGCGGGTTCAAGGATTGTATCAATTCAATTATTGCAGCCAGTTCTTCCTGGTTGATGCGCATCTGGCGCATTATTTTATTGAACTCCCGGTTGCCAAGTGCATCCAGGTGATGCTGGGTCAGCAAAATGGCTGCTTTTAAATGTGGTGTGTCTTCCGGTAGATGTTGAAGTTGCACTAACAGGCACTCGCTCAAGGTGCGTGCGCCGGCACCCAGGGGGTCAAATTGCTGAATATGGTGTAATACGGCCTCGACTTCTTCCAGTTCGATGATGTCTTCTTCGACGGTTTGGCTCTGGTTGAGCCCGAGATGAATATCTTCCAGCGGTGTATGCAGGTAACCATCTTCATCGATGGCGTCAATCAGGGCTGTTGCAATTGCACGGTCGGTGTCAGAAAAGGGGGTTAACTGCATTTGCCAGGTCAAATGTTCCTGCAGTGTTTCGCCCGATGTTTCGGTGGTTTCCCATTGGTCCTGCTGAGCTTCACTGGAGGGTTGGGAATACGATGTCGAACCATCATAGACGTCCTCCCAGTTGCTGTCTGTAGGCAGGTCATCGGGGATTTCGTCCTTGGTTGTGAGTTCCGAGGTTTCTGTGCTGGCCTGGCTATCTGAGTTGTTATCGTCGCTTTTTTTGGCATCGGCATCCTTGCCGGTCTCATTGTCTTCCTCAACTTCGAGCATGAAGTTGGATTCGAGCACATTCTGGATTTCTAGCTGGAGTTCAATGGTTGAGAGCTGTAACAGTTTTATCGCCTGTTGCAGCTGGGGGGTCATGTGCAGGCCTTGCTCATGACCAAGATAGAGTGATTGTTTCATATTCAAGTTAGTTCGAACCAGGTGATCTTTTGCGATCTATACTTTCCATTCTACTGCATTTATTGTGCCAGTACAGGGCGAATAATCATTTTTTTAAAAAAATATTTCTTAGTATTTCACATGGTTTTGTCAGGATGGCAAGGTCCGGTCTCTGTGCAGTATTAAAGCGAAAAGTCATGACCCAGATAAACTTCTCTAACTTGTTGATTGTTCAGAATTGTCTCAGGCTTTCCTTCAGCGATAACCTGTCCTTCACTGAGGATATAGGCCGATGAGCAGATACCCAGGGTCTCGCGCACGTTATGGTCTGTAATCAATATACCGATGTTGCGCTCCTTCAGATGCTTGATGATTTGCTGGATATCGACCACCGAGATCGGGTCGACACCGGCAAAGGGTTCGTCAAACAAGATAAAATTCGGGTTCATGGCCAGTGCGCGGGCAATTTCTGCACGTCGTCGTTCGCCACCAGATAAACTGATGCCGACATTGTCCTTGATATGACTGATGTGAAGGTCATGCAGCAGATTTTCCAGTTCGGCTTCTCGCTGTTGCTCTGTCAGCTCAGTTCGGGTCTGCAAGATTGACATGATGTTTTCAACGACAGTCAGTTTACGAAAGATTGAGGCTTCCTGTGGTAAATAGCCTATACCCGCCTGCGCTCGCGCATGCATGGGTAAATGGGTGATATCCTGGTCATCCAGGGTAATTTTGCCCTGATCTGCCTTGATCAAGCCGACTATCATATAAAAGCTGGTGGTCTTGCCGGCGCCGTTTGGCCCAAGTAAGCCAACAACCTCACCGGTGTTGATGGTCAGAGTGACATTGTCGACAACCGTACGATGCTTGTATCTTTTCAGTAAATATTCAGCATGTAAAATACTCATTATTGCTGCGCCGGTTTGGCAGTATCCTGTTCTGCCGGTTGTATAGTGATGGTGACGCGGTCGCCGCCGCTTTTCTTGCCTGCCTTGACTTCGTCCTTGCTGATATCATAGACAATGCGGTTGCTGGTGAAGGTATTTTTGCCTTGTTTCAGCACGGCCTTGTTTTCAAAAATTGCAGTATTGCTGGATGCATGGAAAAACATTTTCATTGCTGAGGCAGTGATTGTTTTATGTTTGTTATTGGTTTTTTGCTGAAAGGTGGCAGGTTTTCCCTGGGCAACCATTTTATGCAATTTTCCGTCTTTGGTAGTGATGGATAATGTGTCAGCGGTAATGCGCATGCTTCCCTGTTGTACCATGACGTTGCCCGTATAGGTGCTCTTGCCGGATTGTTTCTCAATACTGGCCTTGTCTGCTTCGACCTTAACGGCTTGTTTTCTGTCCGTTTGCAGCGCCCAGCTGCCGGTGCTGGTCAAACAGACGGCCAACAGTAAAAGAGCCGGGTATAAATTGAGTCTAAGGCGCATAGCTACCCTTTACGTTACTTAATAATGTGATTGTTTCTGTTTGCAGGTCAGCCTGCATACCAACTGACTGAAGTTGCAAACCGTCTCCTGCCAGGTAAATGCTTTGAGTGGTGCTGACAAGGTTGCGGTCGGGCTCAATCAACAGGCTTTCAGTAGAGATAATAAAGGGTTTTTGCTGGCTTGTCGCTGATCGCCGTATCTCTACCTTGCCTGTGAGCAGTATATTTTCGCCTTTTGCTGCAACTTTGCCATCACGGGACTGAATCAGCCAGTGTTCCCCCGATGTGTTGGTGAGTTCAACCGAGGGAAATTGCAACAGGGTTTCATCGGATTGTTGATAATGTCGCATACCGGCAGCATTCAGGTGATATTGAGTGCTGCCATCGACCCCCATCGTCGTTAACGTGAAATTATCAATACTGTAATCAATGTTACTGCTCCGTTGTTGAGCAAGTGTGGATCCTGGCTGTTCAGAGTAATTTTCTGTCAGTTGAATGCTGAGCGTGACGATCAGACTGATGAGAATCAAGAGTAAAATAGTTCGTAGCCTGGTCATCAGTGCATACCGGGTGGTCAGGACTTGTATAGATAACTGTCGAGTTCGGCTTTCAGGGTACCTTGTGCTTCCATGATCATTTCACAGACATCGCGCCCGGCACCACGGCCGCCACCATGTGTTGTTTGCCAGTGTGAGTGTTTGGTGACCATGGGGTGAGCATCTTGCACTGCAATGGCAAGCCCGACCTGGCACATCACAGGCAGGTCAACGACGTCATCGCCAACATAGGCGCACTCGGATGCTGAAAGTTTCAGGGTTTCGAGAAGTTGGTTAAATGCTATGGTTTTGTCGTGTTGTCCCTGATACACATGTTTGATGCCAAGGTCGCGTATGCGATGTTTGACGACTTCTGATGTCCTGCCTGTAATGATTGCAATAGCGACACCGCTTTTTTGCAGCATTTTCATGCCATGGCCGTCACGAGAGTTAAATGCCTTGTACTCCTGCCCGTCATCACCGATATGCAGGGAGCCGTCAGTCAGAACGCCGTCGACGTCAAAGATGACAACCTTAATATTTTTTGCTTTTTCGAGTATATCTTTCATCATTGTTTCCAGTGCAGACTTGTTGCAGCGTTGTGGTTAGACCACACCGGCGCGTAATAGATCGTGCATATTGAGTGCGCCTATCAGTTTGTGATTTTCGTCTTCAATCAACAGTGCATTGATTTTATGTTTGTCCATGAGTTGCAGTGCTTCTGCTGCCAGCATATCTTGTTTGGCTACCTTGCAGTGGCTTGTCATGACATCCTTGACGGGGGTTTTCTTGATATCAAGTCCAAGGTCCAGTGTGCGACGCAGGTCGCCATCGGTAAAGATGCCAATGATGGTTTGATTGCCATCAATAATAGCGGTCATGCCCAGGCTTTTTCTTGTAATTTCAAGTAATGTCTCTTCAAGCGTGGCATCTTCCATGACAAATGGAATGTCTTCGCCAGTATGCATGATTTGTTCGACATGTAACAACAGGCGACGACCCAGACTGCCGCCAGGGTGGGAAAGTGCAAAGTCTTCAGCCGTGAAGCCCCGGGCTTCCAGTAGCGCTATGGCGAGTGCATCTCCCATGGCCAGTGTGGCCGTGGTGCTGGATGTGGGTGCCAGGTTCAACGGACAGGCTTCATTGTTGACACTGATATCGATATTCACATTCGCGCTGCTGGCCAGGATAGAGTTCGGATTACCGGTTAGGCTGACCAGAGGGACGGCCAGTCTTTTGATCAGCGGCAGGATAGTCAGGATTTCATTTGTTTCACCGGAATTGGACAGGGCCAATACAACGTCTTTTTCGGTGATCATCCCCAGGTCACCATGACTGGCTTCACCAGGGTGAACAAAAAAAGCCGGGCTACCGGTACTGGCAAGTGTGGCTGCAATTTTACCGCCGATATGTCCTGATTTACCCATGCCGATGACAACAATTCGACCCTGACAGGCGAGCATGATCTCGCATGCATGATGAAACCGCTCATCGATACGGTCGAGCAGGGCATGCACGGCATCTGCTTCGGCTCGCAATACGGCCTTGCCCAGTTCGTTGAAATTATGTGTTGTCATGTTTGTTTCAGTCTATATTTATTATTCTGGCCTGAGATGAATACCTGTTAGCTTACAGGATACCCCAAAACCTTGAGTTTATCTTCAATCCCGGGTTTTGAAAGCCCGCTACCCGATACCGAGACTTTTCCTGATTCCAGGTCTACATCCACATTCTCGATGCCGTTCATCTCACTCAAACCGGTTTTTATATTGTTGACACAACCCATGCATTTAATGTTTTTTGCTAAAAACTCGAGTGTATTCATTTTAGTGTTTTCCTGTGAAGAAAATCAGTACCTGGTAGAGAATAAATGCACTGAAAAGTATCCCGCCTTCAATCCGGTTTATCCTGCCCGGGCCCTTGAAGCCGTAGGCCATGGCAAATAATAGCAGGGTCAGGCCAATCATGATCGGGAAATCCCGTTCAAGCACGCCTTCGGGGATGGGGCCTGGTTGAATCAGGCCGGGTATTCCCAGTACTGCCAGAAGATTAAACATGTTTGAGCCAATGATATTACCTATGGCAATGTCGTGTTCCTGCTTGTAGGCACTCATAATGGATGCTGCCAGTTCAGGCAGGCTGGTGCCAATCGCGACAATAGTCAAACCGATAATAACATCACTGACTCCCAGGGCCGTGGCAATATTTATGGCGCCATTGACGAGTAGTTTGGAACCCAGTAGTAGCAGCAACAGGCCGGTTACAAACCAGAAAATGGCCTTACCTGTTTTCATGTCTGCAGGGATCTCTTCCTCGTACTCTTGTGCTATCGGATCAGTTTTACGAGAACGTAAACCCAGAATTGTCACGGTGTATATGATGATGAACATAGCGGTGATGAGAATAATGCCATCCATTCTGCCCAGGTTGCCATCCATGACCAATACCAGGCTGCCCAGCGTGATTGCCAGCATGATGGGGTATTCGCGCTTCAGGGTTTCAGATTTGACACTGAGGGGGATAATCAGGGCAGTAAAACCCAGTACCAGTGCAATGTTTGTTATATTTGAGCCAATGGCATTACCAATCGCAAGTCCGGGGTTCCCCTGGATTGATGAAACGGTTGATATGAGGATTTCAGGTGCCGATGTACCAAAACCGACAATGGTCAGGCCGATGACCAGTGGGCTGACACCCAGATTCCGGGCCATGGCAGCAGCGCCCATGACAAAACGATCTGCTGCCCACAGCAGGATGACAAATCCTGCAATAATGATTAATACATTTTCGAACATGAATTGTTTTTCTTTGACCTGGTTAAATTCAAGGCTGGTATGTTAGTTGCCATTTGCTTTCAGGTGCTTTTGACCTTGCTAGCCTGGCAGCGGCTGCAGCGGTATCGGGTTACCAGTTTCCCTTTTTTTACATCAAATTCAGCTTTTTTATCAGCGACCCATTTGTGAAAGCCATTTTTGCACAATGTGTTTCCCTTGTGCTTGACTACCGCCTTGGGCTTCTTGAATGGAATGATATCCGCCATGATTTTAATTATCGCTTTTCCTGAATATGTACACAAGTTTGTTATACAATTAGGCAGATATCGAAAAAATGTTTTCTTTAAAATCAGGCGTTTTTCAGAAATGACACAAAAAACGATTGCCGTGGGAGCACATGGCTGGCAGCATCCGGAATGGCGAGACAACTACTTTCCCGAAGATCTACCGGATGATTGGCAGCTGGACTATTACAGCCATCATTTCAAGGTTGTTCTGGTACCCGTAAGTGAGTGGCTACAGGCTGGTGAAGATGAAATTGCACAATGGGTTAAAGACGTAAAAGAGGGTTTTCACTTTCTTTTTGCCCTGGAGGAACAGCCTTGCACCGCCGGCCTGCTGGAGCAACTGACGCTTATCAGGCAAATAACGACAGTACATTTTGCCGGGATTGTTGCCAAGTCGCCCCTGGTGTTGACGGACAACAGGCAGGTTGAAGCGTTAAAGACGTTGGCGCCGGTTTACCTGGACGATACTGAATATACCGGAAATGAATATGCTGCTTGCTGGCGAAAAGATTCCATGGTAGAAAATGCAGTGGTCGGTTTTATCTCTGCTGATCAAGCCACCAGTATTAGGGAAATTCGCATACTGGTTGAGGCATTTCTTGCTCAAAGTGGTCAGCAGGATGAGTTGTATTTGATTTTTGAAGGCGCTTCGCCTTCGACCAAAATGATGCAGGACACAGACGTGGTTGTTCAAATGTTGTCTTGATAGTTTGTGATCCATATTACATACCAATGTTCGTTAGCATGGATAATAGCGAGCATTAATCAGGGCCAGGTTGGCCCTGTTCAATAAATCTGTTTCAACTCTATGGAAGGAGAGTGTAATGCAGTATCGATATATGCATCCAGCTGGCTGGATGTTAGTTATTTTTATCCTTGTCATGCCAGGTGCGTTATACGCCGGCAATCCACCTGCACTGATATCGGTTGAATCCCCCTATGGTATGGATAAAACCATTGCTGTTATCAAACAATCCCTGGTTAGTAACAATTTCCGTTTTTTGCGTGAGCAGGCTGTTGCAGAAGGTGTGACAGAATTTGCAGACCCGGATTTCAGGATACTGTACTTTTGCAATTTCTCACTGGCGTACAAGGCCATACAAAGTGAGAAACGGATAGGCTTTATGTTGCCATGCAGGCTAACCGTGGCCAGGGTGGGTAACAAGGTGACTATCCATTACCTGAATCCAGAGTATGCAAAGAATATGGTGGGTGGAAGTCTGGAGGGCATATGCGATCAGATTACGATCGCATTTAACAACATTATTGATGAGGTAATCATGTAATGGATGTGAAAATAATGTTTGTTGTATTTCTGTTGGTTTTAACAGGATGTCAGGAGATCAAGCCCATACGTTCGGGGAATGATTTTCCAGACACCATGACGCATATACAGAATAATCTTACCGGTAAAGGGTATCGGATTATTCGTATTCAGGCCCTGGATCAGGGGCTGGCACGTGCAGGTTACGATATTAACCGATACCGTATAATTTTTTTCGGTAAAGCAGAAGATTTCGTCCATATTCAGAAAACTCATCCCGGATTTACTGTATTCCTACCGCTTTCAGTCACGGTATATGAAGATGAAGGCGGGACCTATATGCAAAGTATGCCGTTTACTGCCATGAAAGATCTGGCTCTGGATAAAAAACAGGTACATATGATATCGCGCTGGCGTGCAGATATTCATACGTCAATCAATAATGCGGCAAAGCCATTGTATTGATGGAAATTTTAATGCATTACTCGCATCAGTCATCGTTATCTGGAGCAGGATGGAATGGATGCAATTTTGATAAAACAGGATGGGCAGTACAACCTGAGTGGTGAACTCAGTTTTCAATCCGTGCCGATTTTAAGTGACCGGATACATGGCATGATTGATGACAGTGTCGAGCTGATTATCAACCTGGCGAATGTGACCCATACTGACAGTGCAGGTGTCGCCATGCTGATTGATTGGGTGCACAGCGCCAGGCAACAGGGTAAGGTGATCCACTTTTTGAACATCCCGGCGCAAATGCGGGCGATTGCTCAGGTCAGCGGTGTGGACGAGGTGTTGCCACTTTCCAGCAATTAATGAATTATTTCACCTGAATATCGATTTTTTTCATAAAAAACAGGCTAAAACCTCCCGTTTCTGGCCGAATTTCTATATGATTGCGTTTCCGGGTTTTGTCGTTTGAAACAAAACAGGCTTGAGCAGGTCTGTTTGTTAATATTTAAGCAAAAATGGTTTGTAACACTATGATTACTAAAGAAGATATAAAGAATTTGATTGAAACGGGCTTGCCTGGTTCTGAAGCCATCATCGAAGGTGATGACGGATCGCACTTTGATGGAATTGTGATTTGTGCTGATTTTGCAGACAAGAACATGATAGCCCAGCATCGTCTGGTGTTTGATACACTGGGTGATCGTATGCAGACAGGCGTGATTCACGCCCTGTCGATGAAGACCTATACGCCGGAAGAATGGCAAGCTCAGCAAAACGATTGAACAATAAAAAATATAAAAAGTTTAGAGAAGTAATATGGATAAATTGATTATCAGTGGCGGTACCCGTCTGCAGGGAGATGTCCGCATATCCGGCGCAAAAAATGCCACTTTACCGATACTGGCAGCAACGCTGCTTGCCGATGGCGTGATGCGTGTCGGTAACGTCCCGCACTTGCAGGACGTGACGACAACCATGGAGCTGCTTGGGCGCATGGGTATCGATCTGACGCTTGACGAGCGGATGACCATTGAGATTAATGCGGCCTCAATCAAGGAATTTCATGCACCCTACGAGCTGGTACGCACCATGCGAGCCTCCATACTGGTGCTTGGGCCACTTCTGGCTCGTTACGGAAGGGCGGAAGTATCGTTGCCGGGTGGTTGTGCTATTGGCTCTCGGCCAGTTAACCTGCATATAGATGGTCTACGGAAGATGGGTGCCGAGATCTCGGTTGAAAATGGCTATATCCATGCCAAGGCCGACCGTTTGCAGGGCGCGACCATTGTGATGGACCTGGTGACCGTAACGGGAACTGAGAACATCATGATGGCAGCCAGCCTGGCGAAAGGTACGACTGTCATCGAGAATGCGGCGCGCGAACCCGAAGTTGTGGACCTGGCAAATTGCCTGAATTGTATGGGTGCAAAAATTACCGGTGCGGGTACCGATACCATCATCATTGAAGGCGTGGAAAACCTTGTCGGTGCACAGTATGACGTGTTGCCAGACAGAATAGAGACAGGCACTTTCCTGGTTGCCGCTGCTGTCAGTGGTGGTCATATAAAGGTACGCGATACACGTCCGGAACTCCTCGACTCGGTGCTCGCAAAACTGACTGAGGCCGGTGCAGATATCACTACCGGCGAAGACTGGATAGAGCTGAATATGCATGGAAAGCGTCCTGCTTCGGTCGACGTTCACACCGCACCTTACCCGGCCTTTCCAACAGATATGCAGGCGCAGTTTACCGTGTTGAACTCAATTTCCTCGGGTGCTGGCACTATCCGTGAGGCCGTATTCGAGAATCGTTTTATGCATGTGCAGGAGCTGCAGCGCATGGGGGCTGATATTCGTGTAGAAGGTAATACGGCGATCGTCAAAGGTGTTGATAAACTGACGGCGGCGCCGGTCATGGCTACCGACCTGCGAGCATCGGCCAGTCTTGTGTTGGCCGGTTTGATTGCTGAAGGTGACACGGTTATTGATCGTATTTATCATATCGATCGTGGTTATGATCGTATTGAAGAGAAATTGTTATTGTTGGGTGCAAAAATCAGGCGTGTCCCATCGTAAACCCGGTTTAATTTATTTAAGAGTTGGCTGTTAGCTTATGAAAAACGTATTTACCATTGCGTTATCAAAAGGTCGAATATTCAAGGAAACCATGCCGCTGCTAAAACATGCTGGCATAGAGCCGATCGACGACCCGGAAACCAGTCGTAAACTGATTTTGGATACCAATCATGATGATGTCAAACTGGTCATCATCCGCGCCACCGATGTACCGACCTATGTACAATATGGCGCAGCTGAAGTTGGTGTTGCCGGGAAGGATGTGCTCATGGAACATGGTGGTGAGGGCTTATATGAACCGGTTGACCTGGATATTGCCAAATGCAAACTCATGGTGGCCGGCCCCGATGGCGAACCTGCACACAATGGCCGTTTGCGCATAGCAACCAAGTTTGTAAACAGCACCAAGCGCTATTATGCAGAACAGGGCAAGCAGGTAGAAATCATCAAGCTGTACGGTTCGATGGAGCTGGCTCCGCTGGTTGGTCTGGCAGACCGTATTGTTGATGTGGTTGATACCGGCAACACACTAAAGGCCAACGGCCTAAAACCGCTGGAACACATTGCCGATATCAGTTCGCGTCTGGTAGTCAACAAGGCGGCCATGAAAATGAAGCATGAACGTATTAGAAAGTTTATTAACCAGATTCAGGAAGCGGTTAATAAAAATAGTAGTGAAAAATAACATGTCCATGATCAAGAAACTGAATACCGATGATGCCGGGTTTGAAGATACCTTGAGGGATTTGCTTGCCTGGGAATCCGTTTCCGACGATGCCGTTTTTAATACGGTGATGGAAGTCCTGTCGGCAGTGAAATCACGCGGTGATGCAGCGGTCGTAGAATACAGTAACCGGTTTGATCGTCTACAGGCAAAGGCCATGCAGGAGCTGGAGATCCCGGCTGCAAGATTGCAACAGGCCCTTGACAGTATTTCCACGAGCCAGCGAGAGGCGCTGGAACTGGCGGCAGACCGGATCAAGTCCTATGCAGGGCATCAGAAAATGGAATCCTGGTCCTATACTGAAGACAATGGTACGTTGCTGGGTCAGCAGGTGACGGCTCTGGACAAGGTGGGATTGTATGTACCGGGAGGCAAGGCGGCCTATCCATCCTCTGTATTGATGAATGCGATTCCTGCCAAGGTCGCCGGTGTGCAGGAGCTCATTATGGTTGTGCCCACGCCTGGCGGGGAAATGAATGATCTGGTGTTTGCTGCAGCCAGTATCGCCGGTGTCGATCGTGTCTTTGCCATTGGTGGTGCGCAGGCCGTTGCGGCGCTGGCCTACGGTACCGAGACCATTCCCCAGGTCGACAAGATTGTCGGTCCGGGTAATATCTATGTCGCCACCGCCAAGCGCATGGTGTTTGGCACGGTAGGCATCGACATGATTGCCGGGCCATCTGAAATTCTCGTTGTTTGTGATGGCAAGACCGATCCTGACTGGATTGCCATGGACCTGTTCTCCCAGGCAGAGCATGATGAGGATGCACAGGCGATCCTGATCAGCCCGGACGCCGGGTTTATTGATCGGGTAGAGGCGAGTATTGAACGCCTGGTGCCGGAGATGGAACGAGCCGGTATCATTTCACAATCACTGAGTGAGCGTGGTGCGGTGATTCTGGTGAAGGATATGGATGAGGCGGTCGAACTGGTTAACCACATTGCCCCCGAACACCTGGAGTTGTCGGTTGAGGACCCGCAGGCGATGGCGTCCCGTATTCGACATGCCGGTGCTATTTTCATGGGTCGTTACACGGCAGAGGCGCTGGGAGATTATTGCGCAGGCCCCAATCACGTACTGCCTACTTCCAGAACGGCGCGGTTCTCATCGCCCCTGGGTGTGTATGATTTTCAGAAGCGCAGCAGTCTGATCATGTGTTCGGCTGCAGGCTCATCCGAGTTGGGTAAAACGGCCTCGATACTGGCGAGGGGTGAGGGTCTGACCGCACATGCGCGTTCTGCCGAGTATCGAATAAAACCAGATAAAAGTTAAAGGGATAATGAGACAGGTAGGAGCGGCCCCATGGCCGCGAAAAAACAGAATAATTAAACTGGCCAGTCCCGAATATCATCTGATACCAATCTACTGCTAAGCTCAATGACTATTATTGACCCGAAAAACTGGATTCGCCCCGAGATACAGGCTATTTCGGCATACCATGTACCCGACCCGGGTAACATGATAAAACTGGACGCTATGGAAAACCCGTACACCTGGCCCGATGACATGATTGATGAGTGGCAGGCATTGCTTAAAACCACTGCCCTTAATCGCTACCCTGATCCCTCCAGTCGGGCATTACAAAACAAGATCCGTTCGGCATTCCACATACCGGAGAACATGGATATTCTGTTGGGTAACGGCTCAGACGAGATTATCCAGATCATCGCCATGGCCGTGGCTGGCCCTGATCGCTGCATCCTGGCACCCGAACCGGGTTTTGTTATGTATAAAATGATAGCCGGGTTCGTTGGTATGCAATACGTTGGCGTGCCTTTACGGCAGGAAGATTTCGGTCTGGATATGGATGCGATGCGTAAGGCCATCGAACTGCACAGGCCAGCTGTCATTTTTCTTGCCTACCCGAACAATCCGACAGGTAACCTGTTTGACCCGAAGCAGGTAGAGGAAATCATCAATCTGGCACCGGGGCTGGTCGTGATAGATGAGGCCTATGCGGCCTTTGCCGACGATAGCTTTATGGATAAACTGGGCCAGTTTTCCAACATGCTGGTCATGCGCACGGTCTCGAAAATGGGGTTAGCCGGATTACGTCTCGGCTATCTCGCCGGCCCTGCAGAATGGCTCAACGAGTTCGACAAAATCAGGCTGCCATATAATATCAATGTACTGACCCAGATGAGCGCCGAGTTTGCACTGGAACACAAGGTTGTGCTGGATCAACAAACAGCAAGCCTGAAGTCTGAACGCAGTCGGGTATATGAGCAGCTAAAAACCGTCAGTGCCCTGCAAGTCTTTCCGAGTCAGGCAAATTTTGTTCTTGTGCGCGTCATTCAGGGTGATGTCAATCAGATTTTTGAACAACTGAAACAGGCGGGGATACTCATCAAGAACCTGGCCAATTCACCGGGTATGCTGAAAAACTGCCTGAGACTGACCATTGGCAAGCCCGAAGAGAACGATGCCCTGCTTGAAGCGATCATGCAAATTGTAAATGCCGGCTAATAAAGTCTTGTCGGTCATATCCATCTATACCAGTCTGGGTTATATTTACTCCACTTCCAGACTATTTAATTGTACAGGATAAGCCTTAATCATGTTGCTTGAGACCTTTCTAGAATCAGCATTACTGGTATTGATTGTCAGTTCCCTGGCCGTAGCATTGTTCAAGCACATCGGTTTGGGTTCAATGCTGGGACTGCTGTTGGCAGGCATTATCGTTGGGCCCTATTCGCCTGGGCCCAGCGTGACCAAGCATGTTGAAGAGGTTCGTCACTTTACCGAGCTGGGTGTTGTTTTACTGTTGTTCCTGATCGGCCTGGAAATGAAACCCAGTCGTCTATGGGCGATGCGACGGGAGGTGCTTGGCCTGGGTTCCCTGCAAATTCTATTATCCGGGCTGGCTATCGGTCTGTATTTTATGTTTTTCCAGGAGTCCTGGCAGGCCGCATTGCTGATTGGTATGAGTTTCGCCTTGTCATCAACGGCATTTGTACTGCAACTGTTGCAGGAACGAGGCGAGATCGCCAGCAAACATGGTAATACGGCCTTCTCCATTTTGCTCATGCAGGACATGGCCATTGTGCCGCTACTGGCCCTGGTGCCGATTATTTCTACTACCGGTACCTTGTCAGCGGAAGTCCCTTTGTGGGAACAGATATTGATCGTGGTCGGCATGCTGGGTTTGATCACATTGTTTGGTAAATACCTTTTGCGTATAGCGCTTAATTACCTTGCCAGAAAAGGCAACAAGGAAGGTTTCTTGCTCGCGGTATTACTGTCCGTATTTCTTGCAGCCTGGGCCATGCACAAGGCCGGTATTTCGATAGCCCTGGGCGCATTTATTATGGGTATGCTGTTATCGGGTTCACGTTATCGTCTACAGGTGCAGGCTTCGATCGAGCCTTATAAGGGTATTCTCATGAGCCTGTTTTTTGTTGCTGTAGGCATGTCGATTGATCTCAAGGCATTATCCGAGCATCCCGCCATGTTTGTTCAGCACAGTGTGGTTATAATTTCACTTAAACTGATCATCCTGTTTGCACTTGCCCTGGCATTTGGATATTCACGTGGTATCTCAACCCGGATCGCCTTTATGCTGGCCCAGGGCGGGGAATTCGGTTTTGTGTTGTTTGGTTCAGCCAAGGTGCTGGAAGTGATTGATGATGCAACATTTGTTTATGCGATTGGTGTCATCTCGATATCCATGCTGGTTACCCCTCTGCTTGTGAATCTGGGAGATCGAATCGCACGGCGCCTGGAGCATGAGTCAGCGGGTAAAGACGACATACCAGAACTTGAAGGTGAAGACCAGCAACGTGTCGTTATCGGTGGATACGGGCGTGTTGGTCATGCTGTTGCTACTCTATTGCACACCAGTGGAATTCCCATTGTCGTGTTTGATACCAACCCGGCGCACGTTGAGCAAGGTCGCAAGGATGGCTTACCGGTTTATTTTGGTGACATAGGTGATGCAGAGCTGCTTTCTTCAGCGCGGGTCGAGCAGGCATCGCTGGTGGTATTGACTATAGACCAGAGTGACATTGCGGAGCAGGCAGTGTCGCATATTCGTAATAGTTCACCCAGTGTGCCGATCATTGCACGTGCTCGTGACCTGGAAGGCTGTAGTCGCCTTATGGCTGCTGGCGTTACCCAAGCCTACCCCGAAGCAGTAGAGAGTAGTTTGCGTTTGGGGAGTATGGCATTGGAACTGGTCAACGTGCCCCAGGAAAATGTGGATCTACTCGTAAAAGGAGTCCGGTCTGATAATTATCGTCTGATTGAAGATGAAGAGCATCAATAACACCGGTATTTAACTTTGGGCTACACGCCTTAAATTTTCATTTGAATCAAGAGCTCAATGGCGAGCTGATGATTGCCTTTTGTCCCTGGAAGGAGTTATCTGCGCAGGTTACGATATGTCATCATGGGTCGTTGAGCGACCATGACTTCGACGCTGAATTTCTGATCTTCCCTGAGTCCCTTTAAGGAGATTGAGGTGCCCGGGGTTTGCCTGGCGATGATATCGAGCAAGGTGCGCACATCATAGATAGGATTGTTGTTAACAGTTAATAGTATGTCTCCTGGTTGCAGGCTGGCCTTGAGAGCCGGGCCATCTTCGAACAGGCCGGTTATTATTACCCCGCCCGGAGCGGGAATGCCCAGAGAACGAGCTATATCGATAGGGAGATTTCTCAGGCGTGCACCCAGCCAGCCTCGTATGACATGCCCCTTTTCAATGATTTGAGTCATGATATCGCGCGCCAGGTTGATGGGAATGGCAAACCCTATACCCTGAGAGCCTCCGCTTTTACTGAAAATGGCCGAATTGATACCAACGAGTTCACCGCGTGGATTAACCAGTGAACCGCCGGAATTGCCGGGGTTGATCGCTGCATCAGTCTGGATGAAATTTTCGAAAGTGTTGAGCCCCAGTCGCTTTCTCCCGGTAGCGCTGACGATACCCTGTGTGACCGTCTGGCCGACACCAAACGGATTACCAATTGCAAGTACGACATCACCCACCTGCAGGTTATCGGAGTCACCAACGGTAATGCCGGGCAGGTCGCCAATAGCTATTTTCAGAATGGCCAGGTCTGTTTCAGGATCAGTGCCGACAATACTGGCCTTGGCATTACGACCGTCAGATAACAGCACCTGTATCTCGCTGGCGCCACTGATCACATGATTATTGGTAATGATATGACCCTGCGATGTCATGATGACGCCTGAGCCGAGGCTGGTTTCAACCTCGGAGCGTTTCGGTTTAATGCCATCAAAATAGTAACGCAGCAGGTCGGACGAGGTTGGTTGTTTTGCAATGACCTTGGCAGTAAAAATATTGACGACAGAAGGCGAGGCCTGTTTGACAGCCGTGGCGTATGAAAACGGGGCAGTATCATTGGAATGGGTGACGTCATGCTCTGCCTGGGTAGGCGTATGCTGGCGTATTTCAACCGTGGGCCGGTTGTTTTGTATTAGCTCGGGTTTGATAATGAGTATAACAAAAGCAGCAGCCAGACCGATGGTGACAAATTGAAAGACAAAAATAATGAATTTCTTTAATTGATTCACAAGTGATACTTTTACAGATTCAGATTGCCCCATTATCATGCACGGAATACTTGCATGCAATGGGGACTTGAAAACGGCGGCCTGCCTACCGAATGTGTTAATATGCCATGGCAGTAGTGTTTTCAGTAATGCTGTGATCGAACTTGCCTTGTAATAGAATTGGATGACGAAAATGGCCAGACTGGACAATATCCTAGAGTACGCGGACCAACTACTGGATATCAACCAGTTTAGCGACTACTGCCCAAATGGGTTGCAGGTTCAGGGGCGGTCGGAGGTAGGGCGTATCGTCGGAGGGGTTACTGCCAGTAAACAGCTGATAGATCAGGCAATAGCGGAGCAGGCCGATGCCATCCTCGTGCATCATGGCTACTTCTGGAAAGGTGAAACCCCCGTTATTACTGGCATGAAATACGAGCGGATAAGGTCGTTGATTGAGTCCGGAATCTCCTTGCTGGCTTACCATCTACCGCTCGATGCTCACCCGGTGTATGGTAACAATGCCTGTCTGGCTGAGCTTCTGGGTATTTCTGTCACGGGTAGCTTTGCCAGAAACGGCAAAGTAGATATAGCACTACACGGTCATCTCACCAAAGCGTTGTCTGCTGCCGGTATGCAGGACAGGATCGAGCAGGTACTAGGGCGTAAACCCTTGCATATTGCCGGTTCCGAGCGTGAAATCTACAAGGTAGGCTGGTGCACCGGTGCCGCGCAAGGGTATATAGAAGAAGCGGCAGCCCTGGAGCTGGATGCCTATATTACCGGTGAGATTTCGGAGCATACCTATCATACTGCGAAAGAGCTTGGTATCCATTTTTTTGCAGCAGGCCACCACGCCACCGAGCGATACGGTGTACAGGCACTGGGTGCTCATTTATCCGACTATTTTAATCTGGAATTTAAATTTATCGATAGCGACAACCCGGTTTAACTAATTGTTTTTAATTGTTTATTTAATCCAGTTCGAAAATATTTATACCCACCCAAAAAATGTTCAGTAAAATTACGTCGTCATTTGCTGTAATACATAAGGATATTCTGATAGAATCACGCCGCTTTTATCCGGGTAATCTCTGTCCATTCCAGATAGGTTTGCCTGACATTAATTACTGAGATGCTTTGATTGGTTTCTGGAGAATATTCATGAGCAAAGAAGGTGTGGATCTCGGAAGACGCCGTTTTCTGACAGCGACAACATCCGTCGTTGGCGGGGCAGGAGTTGCAGCAGCACTCGTCCCATTTATAACTTACATGACGCCAAGCGCCCGGGCACGTGCGGCTGGAGCACCCGTTGAGGTGGATATCAGCAAGCTGGAAGCTGGCAAGAAGATGACGGTTGAATATCGAAAAAAACCGATCTGGATTGTCCGTCGTACCGAAAAGAACCTGACAGACCTGCCAACGCTGAACGATACTTTGGCTGATCCATTATCTACCGTTCCCCAGCAACCCGAATATATCAAGGACAACCACCGTTCTATCAAACCCGAGTTTATGGTTGTAGAAGGTCTCTGTACGCATCTGGGCTGCTCGCCTACCTACCGTCCTGAGCTGGGTGCTGCCTCAGGTCTGGGCGATGACTGGAAAGGTGGTTTCTTCTGTCCATGTCATGGTTCCACGTTTGATCTCTCGGGTCGTGTTTATGCAGGCGTACCTGCACCGACCAACCTGATTGTGCCGCCGCATAAATATGTTACAGACACCGTGATTATCATTGGTGAAGATCAAGGAGTCGCATAATGAGCAAGATGCAAGCAATGATGGGCTGGATTGATGCCCGATTCCCGATGACCAAGATGTGGAAAGAACATCTGTCTGAGTATTACGCACCAAAGAACTTCAATTTCTGGTATTTCTTTGGTTCACTTGCCTTATTGGTTCTGGTTCTGCAAATAGTCACCGGTATTTTCCTGACCATGAACTACAAGCCTGATGCAGAGCTGGCCTTTGCCTCGGTGGAATACATCATGCGTGATGTTGAATGGGGCTGGTTGATTCGTTACCTGCATTCCACAGGTGCCTCGGCCTTCTTCGTCGTCGTCTATCTGCATATGTTTCGTGGTTTGATGTACGGATCATACAAAAAGCCACGTGAATTGATCTGGATCTTCGGTATGCTGATTTACCTGGCACTTATGGCGGAAGCCTTTATGGGTTACCTGTTACCCTGGGGTCAGATGTCCTACTGGGGCGCACAGGTTATCATCTCGCTGTTCGGCACCATCCCGTTTGGAATTGGCGAACCAGTGGCTGAGTGGATCCGTGGTGATTTCGTTATCGCTGACGCTACGCTGAACCGCTTCTTTGCCTTCCATGTTATCGCCGTTCCATTGATACTGCTGATGCTGGTTGTAGCTCATATCATTGCACTGCATGAAGTGGGTTCGAATAACCCTGATGGCGTTGATATCAAGAAGAACAAGGATGCAAACGGTATTCCTAAGGACGGTATCCCGTTCCACCCATACTATTCGGTTAAGGATATTGTCGGTGTGATTGTATTCCTGATTTTCTTTTCCATGGTGCTGTTCTTTGTGCCTGATCTTTGGGGCTGGTTCCTGGAAAAAGATAACTTTGTTCCTGCTGATCCACTGAAGACGCCTGAGCATATCGTGCCTTTATGGTACTTCACGCCGTTCTACGCAATTCTGCGAGCCGTTCCGCCGATGTTGAACTCACAGTTCCCGGGTGTACTGGCCATGGGTATGGCGATCGTGTTCCTGTTCCTCGTGCCTTGGCTGGATCGTAGCCCGGTACGTTCAATCCGTTACCGTGGTGGTATCTACAAGTTCGCGCTGGCTGTATTTGTTGTCAGCTTCCTTGTGCTGGGTTGGTTAGGTACACAACCAGCAGGTGGTATCTACCTGACACTGTCGCAAATATTCAGCATATTATATTTCGGCTTCTTCATTTTGATGCCTTGGTACACCATGATTGATAAAACCAAGCCTGTTCCAGAAAGGGTGACAGACAAATGAAAAAAATAATATTCACATTGATTTGCTTCGTAATGCCGGGTATCACCCTGGCTGCCGGTGGTCACAGTTGTGGCAAGATCGACTGCTACAAGGCCAAGACTGACCTGAGCAATAAGGCATCATTGCAACGCGGTGCCAAGCTGTTTGTTAACTATTGCATGGGTTGCCATTCAACCAAGTTCATGTCGTACCAGCGTATGGCTACTGACCTGGGCCTGAGTGAAGACCAGGTACTGAAAAACCTGATGTTCAAGGATGGCAAGATAGGTGACTACATGACGACGGTCAAACCAGCTGGTATGAACCCACCCGATCTTTCGCTGGTAGGACGTTCACGCGGTAAAGACTGGTTGTATACCTACATGAAGACCTTTTACGTGGATGAGTCTCGCCCGATGGGCGTGAATAACCTGACTTTCTCGGATGTCGGTATGCCTCATCCTATGTGGGAGCTGGAAGGTATGAAACAGGCGGTATTCAAAAAGGATGATCAAGGTCAGATGATGTTCGATAAGTTCGAAACCCTTTCTGAAGGCACTCTGAGTGCGGCCAAATTTGACCAGGCTGTACTGGATCTTGTGAACTATCTGGATTATACGGGTGAGCCTGCCAAACTGGTTCGTTATAGCCTGGGAGTCAAGGTTATTCTCTTCCTGATCATACTGTTGATCCCTGCTTATCTAATGAAGAAGGCATTCTGGGAAGACGTTCACTAGTTGTATACCAGCTGTATCAAGCTAATCCCGGCGGTCTGTCGGGATTAGCTCACCTTTTTTTTCTCATTTACTGTATAATGCCGATCAAATTTGATTGGATTCGGGAGTATCCGTATGGCTTTAGTCGCCAATAGACGTTCTGTAATGACCCTGTTTTCTTCACCGGTCAACCCCTATTGTCATCAAGCAAGGATTGTTCTGGGTGAGAAGGGTATCACCTTTGAGGTCAACATGGTTGAGCCTGGCAACCTGCCGGAAGACCTGATAGACATTAACCCTTATCAGTCAGTACCTACTTTAGTGGACCGTGAGCTGGTTTTGTATAATTCACGTGTCATTGTTGAGTATCTGGATGAGCGTTTTCCCCATCCTCCCTTGATGCCGGTTGACCCTGTTACCCGTGCGAAAACCCGGCTGGCCCTGCATCGTATAGAGGCGGACTGGTATAGTCAGGTGGATGAGCTGGAATCGGGTGATATCAAACGTATTAACAAGGCCCGCAAAGTATTGAGCGACAGTCTGGCTTCCAGTGCCGAGGTTTTTGCATTCAAACCGTATTTTATTAGTGATGACTTTACCCTGATGGATTGCGCTATTGCGCCGATTTTGTGGCGTCTGGAAGAATATGGCATCGAACTACCGCCTCAAGCCAAGGCGATTCATGAATACGCCGAGCGGGTATTTGAGCGCGAATCTTTTCAGTCCAGCTTGACTGAACAGGAAAGGGAAATGAAGCTGTAGTTCAGCTTGATCTTCCGTTTGCAGTAACAGGCCAACATGACACCCAGTCGCCCCTACCTGATTCGTGCACTGTCTGAATGGATCAATGACAATGACCAGACACCTTACATGCTGGTGAATACCGAGATCCCAGGTGTTCATGTCCCGCAACAACATATCCAGGATGGCAAGATCATACTCAATATTGCTCCGCGTGCCGTTCAACAGCTGGATCTGGGTAATGATGAGATTACCTTTAGCGCCCGCTTTTCAGGCGTCTCCATGCAAGTCAGGGTGCCGATTATTGCTGTTTTAAGTATCTATGCAATGGAGTCAGGAGAAGGTATGGTGTTTACCGCCGCGGATGGAGGTGATGAACCGCCTGACTCGACGCCACCGGATAAACCTGATAAACCCAAGCTGCGGGTTGTTAAGTAGACGCTGTGTCAATCCAGTAAAGATTGATACAGTAAAAGGTCATCTTCACTGAAGCAGCAGGCAATAATTTCTTCGAATTCCTTTTCATATTCTCGCATTATCTGCACGGCAATCCTGGCCGCCTCTGCTTTGGGGTAACCGTAAACACCTGTGCTTATAGATGGGAAAGCAATGGTCTGGGCCTCTTTTTCTTTTGCCAGCTTCAGTGATTCACGATAGCATGACATTAGCAGTTCTGCTTCATGGCGGTTACCGTCATGCCAGACAGGACCGACAGTATGAATGATCCAGCGAGCGGGTAGCAGAAACCCCGGTGTTATTTTGGCTTTGCCAGTATCGCAACCACCCAGTGTCCGACACGCCTTTAAGAGTTTAGGGCCTGCAGCTGCATGGATGGCCCCATCCACGCCACCCCCACCAAGCAGGCTGTTGTTCGCCGCATTGACTATACAGTCAACATCCAGCTTGGTGATATCAGATAGTATCGCAGTTGTCATGACAACTCAGGTGTTGATTACCCTGAAATGAGATGAATTTAGAGTTGCAACTAATCGCTGTTTTTGGGTGCTCTTGCAACAAGAGGTGCTAGCCTTTTTTAAACAGCCGGATAAGTTTTTTGTGCCACGGTTCTCTGCTGCTTGAAACAGGGGTGTTCTCAGTTTGCAAGTGAAGCTCACCGGGTAGATTTATATTTTTAGCGATAACGTTCAGTGGATTGAGTAGAAGTTCTATAGGGTCCAGTCTTATGCCGGTGTCAGTTTTTACTCTGTCGAGGACTAACATGGATAGCAGTGAGTGGCCACCGAGTTCAAAGAAATTATCAGTTGCACCTATGTTTTCAATATGAAGTACATCTGACCAAACCCCGGCCAGGTATATTTCTTCATCAGATTCCGGCCTCAGAGAGGGTAGGGTTTCGTTTGTAGTAACGCTGAGTGGAGCGGGTAAGGCTTTTTTGTCGATTTTACCGTTTGGCGTTAATGGAAACGTTTTCATTTCAACAAAATGTTGGGGTATCATGAAATCGGGTAGAAAATTTTTCAGGTAACTACGCATTTTGGCAACTGTAAAAATAGTATGTTCTTCCGGTTTAATGTATGCGACCAGGCGTTTATCGCCGCTTGTGTCTTCGCGCAAAATAACAACGGCCTGGTGAATCTCGTTGTTTTTCAGTAATACCTCATCAATCTCCCCCAGTTCAATGCGGTAACCGCGAATTTTGACCTGCTGGTCAAGTCGCCCAAGATATTCCAGTATGCCTCGATCATTATACTTCGCGAGATCACCGGTCCGATACATGCGTTCACTCAGCTGACTGTTCGGGTTGGTCAGGAATTTTTCTGAAGTAAGAGCAGCTTGTTTGTGATACCCGCGAACAACACCATCGCCGGCTATGACAAGCTCACCGCTGACACCGATAGGTACCGGTTGATTGTATTTATCTAGTATGTAGATTTTTGTGTTGACAATGGGTGAGCCTATAGCAACCGTGTCATCATTTTTGTCCAGGGTGTGGGTTGTTGACCAGATAGTTGTTTCGGTTGGTCCGTACATGTTGATTACCTTGCCATGTACGAGGTTGCAGAGTGTCTTTGCCAGTGGGGCAGGCAAGGCTTCACCGCCAACCAGCATGTATTTCAGTGGCTTTAGGCAGTCATTTGTGTCCTTGTCAGATACCAGCATGTCGGCCATGGACGGTGTGCATTGCAAGTGGGTCACCTTGTAATGTTTAATGAGGTCAGGAATGGTATGCGAGATGGGTTGAGGTGTGGCCTCCAGGCTGGTTTGTCTGGCGCCCAGGATCCTTAATTCATTCAGGTGCGGCAAATGTTTCAGTACCGTGTCAGTGTCTATGCCGTAGTCGATAAGGCATCCAATTTCAGTGACTCCGATTTCCTTTAGTTTATCGACCATGCCAAGGCAATGCTCCGGTGTGCCAAACAGGCCACTGGTGCCGTAATAGCGTTCAAAAGCAAAGTCCAGCAGCCGGTCCATATCCTCATCAGAGATATTGTTAAAGTAGTCATCCAGGTTTCGTCCATCCTCTTCAGACAGCTCCTTGAATGTAGGGAAATGCCACGCTGCAGCTTTCACAAGAAAGGCTGCACTCTTGAGGTAATTTTTCATTGGGCCTCTGGCAATCTCTTTTACACGGTTAGCATCAGTCCCAACCAGTGTATGTAGCAGTAGCGTCACTTTTCCTTCGCCACTGTGTCCTGCAGCCTGATAGGCTTCTCGATAGATGTTCAGGTTTTTCTCAACATCTTCTACAGTTTGCCCCAGGAGGTGGGTTAGTATGTTTGCCCCTGCTTCACCAGCCATCCTGAATGTTTCCGGGTTTCCGGCTGTGGTCACCCAGACAGGAAGTTCTTTTTGTATCGGTCTGGGTAGCGTGGTGACCTTTATTGATTTACCTTTCGCATCGGTAAATTCAACTGCTTCACCGCGCCAGAGTTTTTTAACTTGCTCGATACTTTCGAACATGATGTTTTTGGCTTCAGCATAATTTTGCGGCATGATAACAAAGTCATTGGGTTGCCAGCCGGAGGCGATTGCGATACCTGTCCTGCCATTGGAAAAATTATCGACCATTGACCATTCTTCGGCAACTCGAATAGGGTGGTGTAAAGGGACTACGCAACTGCCGGCACGGATTTGTATATTACTGGTGATAGTGGCTAACGCAGCGCTGGTGACAGATGGATTGGGGTAGGAGCCGCCAAATGCATGAAAATGCCTTTCCGGTGTCCAGACGGCAGAGAAATTATTCTGGTCACCATATTTCGCACTTTCGATCAGTAGTCTGTAAATGTCATCGTCATACTCGCTGACATCTTCAGCAACATTCCAGTAGAACAGGCTGAAATCGATATGCTGATCTGGATACTTTGATGTTGTTTTTCGGGAAGCTATTTGCTGTTCGTCAGAATGCAGTACGACCTGAAAGCCTCGGGTCAAGGTCCAGAAGATCTCCATAACAGAAATATCAAATGAAATGCTGGTGACTGCAAGCCAAACACCTGGATCTTTAAAATCAATTTTTTTATCCATGCCGGAAAAAAAGTTAATCGCGTTTCTGTGTTCTACCATCACGCCCTTGGGTTTGCCAGTTGAGCCTGAAGTGTATATTGTGTAAGCAAGATTGTCGGAGCTTACAGCTGAGTCCGGGTTTTCGGTAGATTGAAGTTTTATTTTCTCTAGGTCATCATCTATTAATATGACAGTAGGTAAGTCGGTAAATTTGTCTGAGAAATTATTTTGTGTAATCAGGGCAGCCGCTTCGGCATCATGCAGCATGTATTCAATTCGTTCTTCAGGATAACCCGGGTCAAGTGGTAAATAAGCCGCTCCCGCCTTTAATACACCAAACATTGAAACAATCATCTCTATCGAGCGATCGACCAGGATGCCGACAAGGTTATCTGGTTTAATGTTCTTTTTCAGCAGTAAATGAGCAACCTGGTTTGCCCTGTTGTTCAGTTCCTGGTAACTGAGGTCGGTATCCAGGAATGAGATAGCAATTGCGTCAGGTGTTTTCCTGGCTTGTTTTTCGAATTCCTGATGGATGCAAGTTGAATTGTTGTAATCGAATTCTGTATTATTCCACTTACTTATAGTGAGTAGTTCACTCTCGGTTGTAATAGACAGTTGTGCCAGTTTCTTTTTTGGAGCATCCTCTATTTGGTTTATCAGCTGGTCAAGCTGGGCGTGCATGCGCTTAACGGTTTCGCTTGATATCAGGTTGCTATCATAGTGCCAGGTGCAGTGTCTGCCATCATCAGGGATAGCAATGACCAGGTCACCGGATAATGCCGGCTCTGTTTGTGCTGATGAGGTACGGTAAATGCTTATTGGTAAGTGGTGATTGTTTTGTTGCGAAAGATGCGCAGATAAGGATGGTTCACGTAATGGCAGGTCGCGGCAATAAGCGTTCATGCTTCTGTGTGATACAAGCATGTCTGTCATTTTTATGAAAAAGCCAGCTGTGTCATCTTCATGGTCAATCAAGATATTCAGTGGCTGCTTCTGTTCGAAATACAGATCTATGATTTCATCTGATTCGCTGTTCAAGTCATTAAAGGCGATAGAAAAATGCTCCTTTTGGCAGAGCCTGGACAGGTATAACATAAATACCTGTGCAAGCCTGTCGCCATCGGCATTGCTGTTGCCCGATAATAATGATGTAGGTGTTGAATAAACCAGGCTGTTATCAGGCTTGCTTGCATTGGTACTACTTTTCCTTTCTGCGAAAGGTAGCTCGGCTGGCTCCAGCGAAGACAAGACAGGAATCCATTGTTTTTCATGTGTGCAGGCCAGCTCGTCATGATTATTAAGTTGTTCGATTTGCGCACTGGAGAGTGAAGGTAGTTGTTGGCCAGCCTGAAGCTCGTAGTGTTCTGCGATTTTGCCGTTTGTCAGTTTCTCACCTTCAGGAGAAATTAACTCATTGATGACGATGTCAAATGTCGTGGTGGATAGAGTTAGGCCTGGCTGGGTTGTCAGGATTGTGCCAGCTGGTTGGCTCGATCGGGCGTCGCTAATTTCAATTTGTTTTACAATAGCCAGGGTCTTGCCGAAATAAATTTTTGGCATCCCTATCGGGTTCCAGTAGGGGCCGTAGTCCAGGCTTCTTGTTAGTGCCTGTATATCTTCTGCTGACTCGGTCCAGAGTATGGTTGATGCGGCTGTCGGTCGTTTGCATTTCGCATAATACTGGAAGCGCTCAAGATTCTGCCTGGTAGCTTGCAGTTTATTGCTTTCAATCTGGTTGATTAGAATTTCAAAACCCTGTATGCCAGCATTGAAACATTTGGTATTCAGGCTTAATGCGGTCTCGTTGTCAGAAATAGAGAGTGGCATGGAGACAAGTATGTCGCCTTTGTCCAGCTCTTCGGTCATGGTATGCCAGCTTATGGCATGTGTATGTTCATGATTTATGATCGCCCATGTGGGCACATTAATGCCGGCATAATCCGGTAATGGGCCATCATGGAAATTGATGGCCAGTTTATTGGCTTGTTGAATAATGGTAACGGGCAGTAATTTAAGGTTTGCGATGCTGAAAAGAAAATCAAAATCAAGTTGTTCTACCGTTTTCAGGTTTTCCTGATTAAAGTTAATGGTTTTGATGTTATGTTGCTTGCCCCAGTCATGGACGGCAGGGTCATCGGAGAGGATAGTTAAAATAGCGTGCTTATTTTCTATTAAAAGCTTGGCACACTGTATGATCAGTGATTGCCCTCCAATTAATACACACGTAAATTTCGATGCTTCTGTCATAGTTGTCCTAAATTGAAAATATGATCAACGCTATAGCATTGATATTCTATTTATAACTAAAATCATAATGAATTGGAAGTTAGAAACCCAATTATTAAAAGGATGCCTGGGTCTAGGTAATTAACCGTTATAGGTGTGCGTTTAACTGAAGCGAAAATGCAGCGTTGAGTGAGTTAAATCAGGGTATATCAGTAGGGTATTGCGGTCAGAGCTTTGCCTGACACTAATGTTATGCCGATTTTATTTACAAAACCTCGGATGCGAAATCTGCCAGTCGTGAGCGCTCACCCCGGAGTAAAGTGATGTGCCCACTGTGTTCCCAGTTCTGGAAGCGGTCAACAACATAAGTCAGGCCGGATGAGGTTTCTGTGATATAAGGCGTGTCGATTTGCGCGATATTACCCAGACAGATAATTTTGGTGCCTGGGCCTGCTCGTGTAACGAGCGTTTTCATTTGTTTCGCAGTGAGGTTTTGTGCCTCGTCAATTATGATGAATTTATTCAGAAATGTGCGGCCGCGCATGAAGTTGAGGGAGCGAATCTTGATGCGTTGTTGCAGCAGGTCATTGGTTGCAGCCTGGCCCCACTGGCCACTTTCTTCCGTTTTGGTCAGTACTTCCAGGTTGTCCATGAGTGCACCCATCCAGGGGGTCATTTTTTCTTCTTCGGTGCCGGGTAAAAACCCGATGTCTTCGCCAACCGGTACAGTGACACGCGTCATGATGATCTCATTGTAGATGCCGCTTTCGATTGTCTGTTCCAGACCGGCTGCCAATGTTAGCAGGGTTTTGCCTGTACCGGCCATGCCAACAAGAGTGACAAAATCTATCTCCGGGTTCATGAGTAGATTAAGAGCATAGTTTTGTTCACGATTACGGGCACTGATTCCCCAGACGTTGTTGGAAGTTTGCTGGAAATCACGGGCGACTTCTATGACGGCATGGTCTTCTGTTTTTGAACAGACCCGGTAGTTGAAGCTGTCATCGCTATCCATGTACAGGAATTCATTGCACTGCCAGTTTTCTATCTCGGGTCCTTGCAGGCGATAGTAGGTATGGCCTTCTTCATTCCAGGATTCCATATTCTTGCTATGCTGCTCCCAGAAATCCGGGTTCAGGTTTCGTGAGCCACTATAGAGAAGGTCAACGTCATCCAGTACCTGGTCACTGTAATAATCTTCGGCATGGATACCCAGGACAGTGGCCTTGATTCGCAAGTTGATGTCTTTCGAGACCAATGTGATGGTTGTGTCCTGATGTTGCTTGCTCAGGTAAATGGCTGTGCCGAGTATGCTGTTATCATTCTTTGAGCCTGGCAGAATATCAGGTACTGCGCTGTCAAACGTATGTGTCTGGAAAAACAGGTGGCCAGTAGGTGCGATGTTTTCAGATAATTGTTGTTCCAGTGGCAGGCCGTTTTTAATTTGCTCGACGCTATTGTCTGATAGCAGTTCATCCAGGAATCGGCTCATCTGCCGGGCATTGCGAGCGACTTCGGAAGCACCCTTTTTCATGTTGTCGAGTTCTTCAAGCACGATCATGGGGAGAAAAATATCATGTTCCTTGAAGCGGAATATCGCGGTGGGGTCATGTATCAGGACGTTGGTGTCCAGTACAAAAAGACGTTTACCCTCTATTTCTTTTTTTGCCATATTTCTGGTTTATTTACCCTTGTTTAATGCTTTGACTGCTTGCAGGACTTCTTCAACATGTCCTTTGACTTTTACCTTGCGCCATTCCTGTTGTAGTTTGCCAGTCTTGTCAATCAAAAACGTACTGCGTTCGATACCCCTGACCTTTTTACCATACATATTTTTCATCTTGATGACATCGAAGATTTCACAGAGTGTTTCTTCACTGTCAGAGATCAGATCAAATTTAAAGCTTTGTTTGGCCTTGAAGTTCTCATGTGACTTGATGCTGTCACGTGAGACACCCAGGATGATGGTATCCTGGCGCTTGAACTTCGCATGGTTATCCCGAAAGTCCTGGCCTTCTGTCGTGCAGCCAGGCGTGCTGTCCTTCGGGTAAAAATACAGTACGACGTTATTGTCTTTCAGCGCCGAGAGCCGAATTTTCTGCTCACCGGTTGCAGGCAGGTTAAAGGCAGGTACTTTTTTTCCAATGGTGGCTGTTGCCATGCGAGTTCTCCGTAAAATTCAGTAATAATATTCAGGATTTGAGTGGTTCCAGCACGGCATCCAGATTCAGGTTGTCACAAAAATCCATGAATGCCTCTCGCAGGTCGGCAATCGCAGTATCGGCGGGTATGCCTACTTCGATGTGGACCGAAAACATGGGCGTGCCAGTATGGGCGGCAGCATAGTTGGATGTGCTCATTTCTTCTATATTGATATTTCGTGAGGAAAAGAAATTGGCCAGATTGTTGACAATACCAGGATGGTCCATGGAGATCACATCGGCAACATAGGGAACGGCCTTGCTGAGCGGTTTTTTCGGCTCGGTATTTTTGCTGACTATAGTCATGCCCAGTTTTTGTTCCAGCCCGGGTAACTGGCTTTCGAGTTTGGCGATAGTGTTCCAGTTACCTGACACCAGTAGCATGACTGCAAATTCACCACCGAGTACACTCATGCGGCTGTCTTCTATGTTGCATTCCTGTTCAGCAATGATTTTAGAGAATTCATCAACGATACCCGGGCGGTCGCTACCGAGCGCCGTAATGACAAGGTATGTGTTCATAGGGTTCTCCATGCAGGCTTTCCCTAAAGTATATCGGATAAGTCTACTGAGCGTAACTTTTCGGCGGCATCTTCCGGGCTGATGGTGTTAACAAACAGGCCTGAGCCCAGTTCAAAACCACTCGGTATACTGGTTCGCGGGCAGATCTCCAGATGCCAGTGATAACTCGGCGTGCAGTCACTGTGTTCTTTACTGTGCGGCAGGGAATGTAAAAAGTAATTGTATTGTGCCCCGCCAATGACCTGTTCCATTCGTGCCATGCTGTTTTTCAGGACTTCGGCAAACGAGCCTAGCAGTTCTTCGCTGGTATGCAGGAAATCGGCCTCATGTTGCAGTGGCAGAATGTGGACTTCCCATTCATAGCGACTGGCAAAGGGTTTGATAGCAACAAAATGTTCATTTTTTTCAATAACATATTGCCCTACATTGATTTTGCGCCGAACCTCACCCGATTCGCGATCGTAGATAGTCGCTTCATAGGTGAGTGCCTCGTCAATCAAAGAACAGAATATGCACTTATGGTGCTTGTCGTAATAGTGGCGACTGTTTTGCACCTCGTTAAACAGGTTTTCTGGTACGACGGGCATGGCAATGATCTGGCTGTGAGTATGCGGAATACTGGCACCTGCAGCAGGGCCAAAATTCTTGAATGCGAGTATGTATTTAAGTCGTGAATCGGATTCATAGAGGGCTCGCATGCGATCCTGATAGCACTTGAATATCATTGCCAGATGCTCTGTATCCATTTCATGAACGGCTATACCATGGGATGGGTGATCGATAATAACCTCATGACGGCCGTATCCCTCTATTGTCTGTTGTAGCCCAAAAGTCAGGTTTTCCTGCGTGCTATTTTCGCCCAGAACAGGGTACAGGTTTTCGACAACACGTATATCCCACTGTTTTTCCTCAGGATAAGCGGTGATCGTGGGGGGTGTTTTGTCCTCATTTCCTCTGCAGAAAGGGCAGGTCTCTACGTGTTTGCGGGTATCCCGTGGGGCCGGATCTTCCTGTTTGCGAGGTCGCATGCCCCGCGCCGTAGCGACCAGTACTGAATTGCTGGGAACAATCGGGTCGATGCGGATTTCACGTGTTGTGGTTTCATTTTCACTCATTTTTTCTGGCCCTGGCTGAATTGATTTTCTTGCAAGGCTAACCCAAATCAGCGTTAAAAAGTGCTTTATTTTCTCAATATACCCATAGTTTGTGTTTATGGTATAAAAACCTGAACAATGACATGTTTTGGCTGCGGATACGTGGGCTGTCAACTTGTGCCGCTACGCTGAACTACTGTAACATGTGCACAGCTTATTATACGGAGAAAAATGATGTTCCACGGTAGTATGGTGGCACTGGCAACGCCCATGAAAGAGGGGGGGGAGCTGGATTATGAAGCCATGTCCAGACTGATTGAATTCCATATTGAAAATCAGACAGATGCAATTGTAGCAGTCGGCACTACCGGCGAATCTGCAACGCTGGACGAAAAAGAACATTGTGACCTTATCCGTGATGTGGTTGATCTGGCACGAGGGCGTATCCCGGTCATTGCTGGCACGGGAGCGAATGCGACCAGTGAGGCCATCCATCTCACGCGTTGCGCCATGGAGGCCGGAGCGGATGCCTGTCTGCTGGTAACACCCTATTACAACAAGCCAACCCAGGAAGGCCTGTACCTGCATCACAAGGCGATAGCCGATGCCGTGCCTATCCCGCAGATCCTCTATAATGTACCCGGGCGAACAGCTTGTGATATGTTGCCAGAGACTGCCGAGCGTTTATCACACATACCCAATATCGTGGGTATGAAAGAGGCCACGGGTGACTTGTCTCGCCTGCAACAGATACTTGATCTGTGTGGAGACCGTCTGGAATTATACAGTGGCGATGATGCGACAGGTTGCGAATTCATGCTCTCTGGCGGCAGTGGTGTGATATCGGTCACCAGCAATGTTGCACCCAGGGCCATGCATGATATGTGCGCGGCTGCATTGTCGGGTAATGCCGAGCAGGCCAGGGAAATCGACAGCAAGCTTGCCGCGTTGCATCGAGATCTATTCCTTGAGGCTAATCCTATCCCGGTAAAATGGGCCTTGTTTGAAATGGGACTGATTCCAGATGGTATTCGACTGCCATTGACTGTTCTTTCTACGCAATATCATGAGCCTGTTCGTAATGCTTTAAAGCAGGCAGAAGTTATTAATTAATTTTTTAGGTTAAAGATGAAATCAATTTACAAAACAACAACAAGATTGTTAATTCTGATAGTGGGGATCTACTTGTCCGGCTGTTCCACATTCAAAAGCTTCCTGCCTGATGATGATAGTATCGAGTATAAAAATACAACCAGGCAGAAATCACTGGATGTACCGCCCGACCTGACCAAACCCAGAAGTAATAATTCTATGGTCGTGCCTGAACTGTCGGAAGATGCCAATACCTATTCTGCCTATCACGGTAAGCAGGGCACCACCGCAAGCAGTACTGTGCAACAGCCATTGCCGGAGCAAGTGGGTATACGTTATGAGCATGAAGGTGTTAATTCGTGGCTGGTATTGAAGGGCACTAAAGCCCAGGTCTGGCCCAGGGTGCGAGAATTCTGGTTAAAGCACGGGTTTGTGCTGGTCGTTGATCAACAAGAGCAAGGTGTACTTGAAACGGAGTGGGCCGAGAACAGGGCCAATATACCTAAAGGCGCGATTCGCAAGTTTTTTGGCACTCTGTTTGATGCGGCCTATTCTTCCAATACGCGTGATAAATTCAGGATGCGTATCGAAACCAGTCAGCAGGAGAATTCTATAGAACTCTATCTCACACACCGTGGCATGGTAGAGCGAGTCATTGGCGGTGATCTTTCCAGTGAAGGCACGGCCTGGGAGTCCGCACCGACCGACCACGAACTGGAGGTCAAGATGCTCAGGCGTTTGATGGTTGACCTGGGTGTTCAGAAAAAACATGCCGAGACTATTATTGCCCAGGGGAAGAGCAGTCAACCCAAGGCGAGATTGATTGATAATGAAAACCGCGTAACGCTTGTGCTGAATCGTGATTTCTCACGTGCATGGCGTCTGGTTGGTCTGGCACTCGACCGAGTCAGTTTTACGGTCGTGGATCGTGATCGTTCAAAAGGCATTTACTTCGTTCGATACAATGATCCTGATCGTAGTAGCACGAAAAAGGGATTTTTGTCCAAGCTGAACTTCTGGTCTGATGACAAAAAGGTTGAAGAGCGGCTTTATCAGGTACAGCTGTCTCCCGCACCGGACACTGTTGCGGTGGTAGTAAATGATGAGTCGGGTAAGCCGGAGGCTTCATCAACGGCAGGACGTATATTGAAGCTGTTGTTTGAGCAACTGAAATAAACTGCAGGTAGCTTATGCGTTTTGCATCGATAGGCAGCGGTAGCAAAGGTAATGCTACCCTTGTCGAGTCGAATGAAACTTGTCTGATGATTGATTGCGGTTTTTCAACCAAAGAGGTTGAGAAACGCTTGGCCAGGCTGGCAATGTCTGCCGAGGACATCGATGCCATTCTGGTGACACATGAGCACAGCGATCATGTGCAGGGAGTGGCCCGCTTTTCAAGAAAATACAGCACGCCAGTATGGATGACTCAGGGTACCTACCATCATTGCCGGCAACGCGATGATTACCCTAATCTGAATATTTTCAATAGCCATACACCATTTGAGATTGAATCACTGACGATCAAACCCTTTCCGGTACCGCATGATGCGGTGGAGCCGGTGCAATTCGTTTTCTCGGACCAGCTTCATCACCTGGGTGTGCTGACAGACACCGGGACAATCACACCTCATATTGTCGATATGCTGTCAGAGCTGGACGCTCTGGTCCTGGAGGGCAACTATGATCATGAAATGTTGATGAATGGCCCTTATTCAAGACAGTTAAAGGCACGGGTGGCCAGTCGCACCGGGCATCTTAGTAATGATCAGGCGGCCGGGTTACTGAAAAAAATCAACAGTGAAAATCTTCAACATCTGGTAGCCGTGCACATGAGCGAGAAAAATAATTGTGATGAACATGTTATTCATGCGTTCTCCAGCGCACTGGATTGTGCCAATGAGTGGATACAGTTGGCGAGCCAGGACGAAGGGTTTCATTGGTTGGAAATATCGGCCTGATCTAGTGTTTTGAAGATGTGCTCGTGTTCCTGCAGTTCCCCGTATCTCATCCAGCCAGGGTTGTACTAAGTCATAATAACGACGAATAGTTTATGGTCGCCCACAGTCACAGCTAAACTCGGGATGTGGCCGTGCCTGACATGATATAGGGCTGGTCAGGGGCATCGCTTACCAGTAAAATAGCACTCTTTCCAGCTATGCCTTTACAACTAAAGGACACAAAATGCTTCTATTGCCAGGCGCGCCCGCTCTATCTTCTTTCAGATCTGAAAAGTTATTTAAAAATATAAGCTTAAGTGTGCCTTCCTTTGCGGGTTTGTATGCCGAGTTTATGCATTTTGTTGATCTGGAGCAGGCACTTGATGATGAAGAGCAGTCCAAGCTGGCCCGGTTGCTGCAATATGGACCCAAACTTCAGGTCAGTAAGCACAGTGGTCAGATGCTATTGGTTGTGCCCAGGCCGGGTACGATCTCGCCGTGGTCAAGCAAGGCAACCGACATCGCCCATAATTGCGGCTTAACCAGGATAAAACGGATAGAGCGGGGCGTGGCCTATTACCTGCAACATGCCGAAGGTGGGGAGTTCAGCGAGGCAGAGTTGAATGCAATCCAGGTGTTCCTGCATGATCGTATGATCGAGGTCGTCATGTCATCTACTGACGAAGCCGAGGCGCTCTTCAAACAGGCTGAGCCGACACCCATGCAATCGGTTGATATTCTGACAGGCGGCCGTGACGCCTTGCTGTGGGCCAATAGCGAATGGGGTCTGGCGCTGGCCGAAGATGAAATCGATTACCTGGTAGAAAACTTTACGGCCCTGAATCGCAACCCGAACGACATAGAATTGATGATGTTTGCCCAGGCCAATTCAGAGCATTGTCGACACAAGATTTTCAATGCCGACTGGGTTATCGATGGCAAGGCCCAGGATCTGTCACTGTTTTCCATGATACGCAATACACACAAGCAGAACGCTACCGGCATTCTGTCGGCCTATAGCGATAATTCGGCTGTGATCAGCGGTCCGACGGCGGGTCGTTTTTATCCCGATTCGGAAAGCCGGCGCTATTGCTATGAAGAACAGGAAATGGCCATTCTCATGAAGGTGGAGACACACAATCATCCTACCGCCATTTCACCATTTCCGGGTGCGGCCACCGGTTCGGGCGGTGAGATACGTGATGAAGGTGCAACCGGTCGTGGCTCCAAGCCCAAGGCCGGTTTATGTGGCTTTACGGTTTCCAACCTGCGTATTCCGGGTGCAGAACAGGCCTGGGAAACAGATCATGGAAAACCGGATCGTATTGTCTCGGCGCTGGATATCATGATCGAAGGTCCGCTCGGTGCGGCGGCATTTAATAATGAATTTGGTCGGCCCAATATCAATGGCTATTTCAGAACCTATGAAGAAACCGTCTCGGGTCCAACAGGTGAAGAGATACGAGGTTACCATAAACCCATCATGCTGGCCGGTGGCCTGGGTAATATCAAAGCCGACCATGTCGAAAAGCAGGTAATCCCGCCCGGTTCGCAACTCATTGTGTTAGGTGGTCCGGCCATGCTGATTGGCCTGGGGGGCGGTGCTGCATCATCCATGGCATCAGGCAGCAGTCACGAAGACCTGGACTTTGCGTCAGTGCAGCGTGGTAACCCGGAAATGGAACGCCGTTGTCAGGAAGTGATCGATCAATGCTGGCAGCAAGGTAATCTGAATCCGATTATTTCCATTCACGATGTGGGGGCAGGCGGTTTGTCCAACGCGATGCCGGAACTCGTTAATGACTGTGGTCGTGGTGCACGTTTTGAGCTACGGACCATTCCAAATGATGAGCCGGGCATGTCACCCAAGGAAATCTGGTGTAATGAATCACAGGAACGTTATGTTCTGGCCGTGTCTCAGCAGGATATGGATGCCTTTGCAGCCTTGTGTGACCGCGAACGCTGTCCCTATGCGGTCATAGGAGAAGTGACCGAGGAGCAGCACCTGGTGCTCGGTGATGGGCATTTTGATAACTATCCTATCGATATGCCACTGGAAGTGTTGTTAGGCAAGCCACCAAAAATGTTACGTGATGTGGCCCACCATCCATTTGCTAAAAAGGAGCTGGATACCTCGGAAATCGATCTGAGTGAAGCGGCCTTGCGTGTTTTAAGATTACCGACGGTGGCAAGCAAGAATTTCCTGATTACTATTGGTGATCGTTCTGTCACCGGCCTGATCGCACGTGACCAGATGGTCGGCCCATGGCAAGTGCCGGTTGCCGATGCGGGCGTGACTGCCAGCAGTTACGATACCTATACCGGCGAAGCCATGTCGATGGGGGAACGCACGCCGATTGCACTGATACACCATGCGGCTTCTGCGCGTATGGCCGTGGGTGAGGCGTTGACCAATATAGCGGGTGTCCGTATTCGCGATCTGGGTCGGCTGGTATTGTCAGCAAACTGGATGGTGCCGGCAGGGCACCCTGGTGAGGATGCTGGTTTGTACGAGGCCGTCAAGGCAGTGGGTATGGAGCTATGCCCACAGCTGGGTATCACCATACCTGTGGGCAAGGATTCCATGTCAATGAAGACCGTCTGGCAGGAAGACAGTCAGACACATGAAGTCACCTCGCCACTGTCGCTGATCATCTCGGCCTTTGCTGAAGTGACCGATGTGCGGAAAACACTTACGCCGCAACTCAGGACTGACCAGGGTGATACCGACCTGATTCTGATCGATCTGGGCAAGGGTCGTAATCGTCTTGGAGCCTCGGCGCTGGCACAGGTATACAAACAGATGGGTCATCATGCGCCTGACCTGGATGATCCGCATACCTTCAAATTATTCTTCACCCTCATGCAAGAACTCAATGAAGACGGCTTACTCATGGCCTATCACGACCGATCAGACGGTGGGCTATTCGCCTGCTTGTGTGAAATGGCCTTTGCAGGTCATTGCGGTTTTAATGTGCAGCTTGATGACCTGGGTTCTGATGTACTTGCTTCATTATTTTCGGAAGAACTGGGTGCCGTTGTCCAGGTAGCACATGTCGATACCGATGACGTCATGAAAGCCATGCACGATGCCGGTCTCGGACATCATGCCTTCGTGATAGGTAATGTGGATGACACAGATCAAATTACATTTACCTATGCGCACGACACCGTATTGTCAGCCAGTCGCACTGAATACCAGCAAGCCTGGTCGGAAACCAGTCTTGAAATGCAGAAATTACGTGATAACCCAGCCTGCGCACAACAGGAGTTTGATCTGATCGCAGATGAAAATGCCATAGGCATGAATGTTCAGGTTGGTTTTGATGCCGATGAGAATATCAGTGCGCCCTATATCAAAAAGGGATTGCGCCCACCTATGGCAATCCTGCGCGAGCAGGGCGTTAATGGACACATCGAAATGGCAGCGGCATTTGATCGGGCCGGTTTTGACAGTGTCGATGTGCACATGAGTGATATTCATTCCGGCCGCATCAAGCTGTCATCGTTCAAGGGGTTGGTTGCCTGCGGTGGTTTTTCCTATGGTGATGTGCTGGGTGCCGGAGAGGGATGGGCTAAATCAATATTATTCAATTCAAAACTACGTGATGAGTTTGAGTCCTTTTTTCATCGGCATGACAGTTTTGGTCTGGGTGTTTGTAATGGTTGCCAGATGATGTCCAATCTCAAGAGCCTGATACCGGGTGCTGAGCTGTGGCCCCATTTTGTACGTAATCATTCCGAGCAGTTTGAGGCCAGGGTCTCGCTTGTGGAAATCATGAGTTCACCCTCCGTTTTCTTTAGCGGCATGCAGGGTACACGCTTGCCGATTGCAGTTGCACATGGCGAAGGGCGTATGGAATTTGCCGACCCGTCTGGTCTCATGCAATTGCAGGAGTCAGGCCTGTCTGCCATGTGCTATGTCGACCACCAAGGATCACCTACGGAAACCTATCCGTTGAACCCGAACGGTTCGGCTGCGGGTTTAACCGGTCTGTGTAACAATGATGGCCGTTTCTCGATCATGATGCCTCATCCCGAACGCGTTTTTCGTAGTGTGCAACACTCCTGGCGCCCGGATGACTGGCTGGAAGACTCACCCTGGATGCGCATGTTCAGAAATGCGCGAGTATGGGTGGATTAATATCAGTTAAAAGATAAAAGGGTAAAGTTAGAAATGGATCATCAATTATTGCCCTGCCCAAACAAACCTAACTGTGTTTCGAGCCTGTCGAAAGCATCACCACACTACATAGAACCCTTGACCTTTCCTGGTAATAATAACGGCGAGGGTATGCAGCGGCTTGCCCGGTTATTACGTTCGCTCGTCAGGGTGAGTATCCAGTACCAGGATGATCATTATATCCATGCGGTCTGTCATTCCCGTGTTTTCCGTTTTAAAGATGATCTTGAATTTCGCTATGACGAGCACATGGCAGTCTGTCATGTGCGCTCAGCATCACGTTCCGGGTACTATGACTTTGGAGTGAACCGGAGTAGACTGGAAAAAATTCGTCAGTTACTCATCAGTCAGCAAAAAAAGGTGTGACATATGATAAAGGCTCAACCCGGAATACTCTCTGAAGAAACATGGCTTGCACGTTATATGACATTTTCTGTTGTTAATCAGGGTGAGATACAGTCCATCCTGGAAGGCCTGGCAGATTTTATTGATGGAGAAAACGTTGTTTGTGGCCTGTCAGACGTTCTATTACAAACACTGGGCACCAACATAGAAGGGTTACGTATTTTTCCGGCATTGTCGGGTGGCGGTATGGCTGTCCCCTCTACACCTTCTGCAATCTGGTTATGGTTGAGAGGCAATGATCGTGGCGAGTTATATCATCGCGGTCGGCAAATTGAATCCATGCTCGCACCTGCATTCGAACTCGAAGATGTCGTTGATACGTTTCAATATAATACTAATCGTGATCTGAGTGGTTATGAAGACGGTACGGAAAATCCGCATGGGCAGGAAGCAATCGAGGCTGCGATAGTTACAGGTCAGGGAGATGGGCTGGACGGCTCGAGTTTTGTTGCTGTACAGCAATGGCTGCATGATTTTGACAGACTTGAGGAAATGACCGTTGATGAACGTGACAATGCCATTGGTCGTCATATCAGTGACAATCAGGAGTTTGATGCTCCCGAGAGTGCACATGTAAAACGAACGGCACAGGAAAGTTTTACACCGGAAGCCTTTATGTTGCGACGATCCATGCCCTGGGTGGAAGGTGCTGAAGGTGGTCTTTATTTTGTCGCTTTTGCGAGTTCCTTTTATCCCTTCGAGGCTCAGTTAAATCGTATGCTGGGTTGTGATGACAATATTATCGATGGTATTTTTGAATTCACCCGTCCTGTTACGGGCGCCTATTTCTGGTGCCCGCCTGTACACGAAGGCAAGATGGATTTAAGCGCATTAGGGCTAGGCTAGGTAGTACAGCAATCAATGGGGTCTGATTCCATTGAAATCACTGATAGTTATGTGCTGAGTTATAATTACTTAAGAATTTGTATGTTATATTTCTAACTATGCGCCTCATTCTATCGACTGCTATATCTCTTGTATGTGCGATTGCCAGTACAACTGTAATAGCGGACAATCGAAACAGCATTAGAAAACAGTATGAGGACCGTCACTTACTGGTGCGTGCTTCTACCAGCAAACCGGAGCAGCTCGAGGCATTCTATATAGGCAGAGGCTTTCCGCAGAATGCTGTCAATGAGATAAAGAAAACCTGCTTTGTTACCACAATGGTCAAGAACAAAGCCTATAAGGCGCTGTGGCTGATACTCGACGACTGGGTTTTTATTGACTCGACGGGTAAAAAAATAAAACGTATCAGACGGTCAAACTGGAAAAGTACCTGGAAATCCATGGACCTGAAACAGGCATACCAGTCAACATTTGGTTGGACCCAGTTACCCGAGAGCCGTGACCTGCGTGTCGATGAGCATGCAGCGGGTAATGTCACCATACCATGGCAAGAAAAACCATTTTCAATGATCGCGACATTCAGAACCGGCCTGGATAAATCAGGCACTCCCAGAACAGTTACCCTGGAGAACCTTCAGTGCAGAAAATAATGCTCATGAATATGCTTTATTGTTTCTTGCTGACAGTGAGCCTGGTTATTCCTGCTAAAGCGGATGCCGAAATACCGTTACCAAAGGGTATCCTTGCCCTTGATGGCGGAAACTCACCGCCCTTGGTACTGAACGACCTTGATGGTCAGGTCTATGATATCCGGAAATCCCAGGGCAAATGGAGATTCATACATTTCTGGGCTTCATGGTGCGGGCCATGTAAAAGGGAAATGCGTACCATTGCAATCATCGCCCCTGAATTTAAAGGTTCGAAACTGGAGATTGTTCTGGTCAACACAGCAGAAGATGAAGATACCGTTTTCAGCTTTCTTGGTGAGGTCGCGCCGCAACTCAATTCACTACTGGATAGCGATGGAATGCTCACTGCAAAGTGGCGGCCACGTGGGCTTCCATCTACTTACCTGGTTAATCCTGAAGGCAAGCTGAGCTATGTCGTCCTGGGTGGACGACCCTGGCATAAGAATCAATATCTGAATTTCTTGCGTCAGCTGATTAAATAATACTTCCCTTAAGCATCAGTGAAAAGCAAGCCAGTCTGATGTCTGTAAGGTCTCAAAATAGCCGGTAAGCGATCGTTAGGAACGCATCATTGCCCAGGGTATGTGAAAGGTCGGTAAACGACCCTGGGCGGTCATTCACCATTGCTACTGTTGACAAATTCTAAAAGTATATTGTAGACCTTCATTACTCATCCCGGCTTACATGACTTATATGTTTATTCGCTTAATTGTTGCGCAATTTCAGGATTTAACTATTTTTATATTTGAGTAAAACAGTATATTAATAATATAATGACACTCTAAGTTCCATTTCTATATTCCGTAAGCAAGTTATTTTTTTAGTTCAATTCAGGATTAATGAGGGCTTGTTTATCATTTCTGCACCACAGTCGGGTAATGAAGTAGAGGAATAAACAATGTCAGATAGTAGTGCAAGAACAAAGGCGGAACTTCTCCACGATATCCGGAGATTACAGGAGCGCGTTGACTTGCTTGAGAGCAAGACCTCTGATCATCAGTATACCATGCAACTCCTACGAGACTCTGAGAGAAAGAGTCGTGCCTGGCTTGAGCACTCACCGGTTTGCACTAAAATAGTGGATCTTGATTTCAACTTGCAATACATGAATACCGCGGGTGTAGTAGATCTTCATATAGACGACATCGAAGCTTATTACGGAAAACCGTATCCTTTTGAATTCTATCCTCAGTCATTCCGGAATCAGATGACCGGGAGCTTAAAAAGGGTAAAGGAGACGGGTGAAATTATTACACAAGAAGCTCCCGTGGTGGACATAGACGGAAACGAATTGTGGTACCAATCAACTCTCGTGCCCGTCAGTAATGAAGGTCAAATAGAATACATCACCGTCGTATCCATCAACACAACCGAACGCAAGCAGGTCGAGATAGCACTGCGGGAACGCGAGCAACAGCTCAGCGAAGCCCAACGCATCGCTGGACTGGCTAGCTGGAAATGGGATCTGCAACGCGACAGCGCGATTGTGGATGGAGAGCATGATCGTGTATTCGGCACAGAGCCTGGGTATTTCAACGAAAATGCCTGGGAACAGTTTAACAAACTGGTGCATCCGGACGATCGTGTTCGCATTAGTGAGTCATTTGAACATTCCATCAATAACAAGTTACCCAGCGAGCATGAGTATCGTGTCATCCGCCCGGATGGAATAGAGCGTATTCTCGTCGATTGTCTGGAAGTAGTGTGCGATGAAAATGGCACTGTCACATATGTCATCGGTACCAGCCAGGACATTACTGAACGCAAGCAAGCAGAGGGAGCGTTGCGCGAAAGTGAAGCGCGTTTCCACCTGATATTCGACAATGTTGCACTCGGCTTTGGCTTGCTTGCACTGGATGGCAGGTATATCAGTGTCAACCAGGCATTTGCCGATATGGTTGGCTACAGTCCAGATGAGCTTGCGAACATGAATGTTGCGGATGTCACGTATCTGGAAGATCGTAATGAAACCGCACAATTGATACAGCGACTTTTTGAGGGTGAGATACCATATCTAGACTTTGAGAAACGTTATCTGAAAAAATCCGGTGAAATTGTTTGGGGGCGTGTGTTCGCCAATGTAATCAGGGATGTATCGGGAAATCCTCTCTATATCGTAGGCATTTCCGAAGATCTCACAGCACGCAAACAGGCTGATCAGGCGCTGCAGGAACGCGAGGAACAATACCGTACCCTGGTAGGTAATATCCCGGGTGCCGTGTATCGCTGTGAACTGGACTCAGACTGGACGGTATATTTTATCAGCGAAACAATCGAGGAGATTACCGGCTATCCCGCTTCTGATTTCATCGAACACAAACGCACCTATGCCGGCGTCATCCATCCTGATGACCAGCAGAGGGTGGAAGATGATGTCTTTAAAGCCGTCGGTCAGAATGAACCTTATATACTGGAATACCGTATTATGGATTCTAAGGGCGGTGTACGCTGGGTCTATGAACAAGGCCAGGCCATCTTCGGAGCCGATGGGGAAGCACTGTGGCTGGACGGTGTGATTCTTGATCTAACGGCACGCAAACAGGCCGAGCAGCTGCTAATCGATGCCAAGGAACAGGCCGAAGAAGCCAACCAGGCCAAGTCCCAGTTCCTTTCCCGCATGAGCCACGAACTCCGTACGCCACTGAATTCTATCCTTGGCTTTGCCCAATTATTCAAAAACAACGATGGTGGTCTCACTCTTGAGAAACAACATCAATACTCTGGGATTATGATGGATTCAGGCTGGCACCTGCTGAGCCTGGTCGATGATGTGCTGGATCTGGCCAGCATCGAGGCGAACAAGCTGGAGCTTGTGATGGGCACTATCAACACAGCTGCAATCATCCAGGAGTGCGTGGATACCATGCTGCCACTTGCTCAGGATAGGAATATCGCACTTGACTACACAACCAATGTGAACTGTGAGGGCTGTTCCGTGAAAGCTGATACCTTACGACTAAAGCAGGTGCTGCTGAACCTCCTTTCCAATGCAATCAAATACAACCGTGAAGCCGGTAGTGTCAGCGTTACCTGTGAACAAACGGATAGTGGTCACGGGCGGATCACCGTGACCGATACGGGTTCCGGGATTCCTGAAGCAGATCAGGAAGCATTATTCGAGCCCTTCAGCCGCCTCTATCTCAACACCTATGCACCCCAGGGCACCGGAATTGGCCTGTCCCTCTCCAAGCATCTGATTGAACTGATGGGTGGTTCCATTGGCGTGGAATCGCAATGCGGAAAAGGTAGTACATTCTGGGTTGAGCTGGAACTGGATCAACAGACAGCATCAGAGTGTGATATGAAAGAGCCGATCGCTCCGGTTTCCAGAGATAAAGACCCTGGGGAACTGCATCATACCCTGCTGTATGTGGAAGACAGTCCTTCCCATATTCAGTTACTCCAGGCCATTGTCGATACTATACCGAACATCAGATTACTTACGGCACACACGCCACAGCTGGGCCTGGAACTAGCGGCGGCACATAGACCTGACCTGATTCTCCTGGATATCTGTCTGCCGGGAATGGATGGTTTTGAAGTATTAAGCAAACTGCAAGAACATGAGGTGTTATGCGATACGCCGGTGATTGCCATGAGTTCCAACGCCATGCCGCAAGAAGTTGAAAAAGGTCTTCGGGCCGGATTTCGACGATACTTCACCAAACCCGTCAAAGTGACTGAATTTAAAAAAGCTGTGAATGAATTACTGGTTGATGGTGCCATCTAGTCAGATATAGAAATTAGCAACCTTTCCCGTTAAATATGAAAGGCGGCTTTGGGCCGTAAGTTGCCGCCGAAGTGATTCAAAAGCAGCTCGGGACGCCATACTACGGTCGGCACTGAAATATCAAAATGATTTTTATAAAAAGCAAAATGACGCAAAAAAATAAAAGGCTATCGTGTAAGGGTCGATAGCCTTTTATTGTAGGTCATCACGATTAACTGGCCTTCTTAAACGATTGATCTTTCCCGTTTTTGCGTGAGTGGTATGGTACTTTCATTGTTACCAGTTCCTCCGCACTGCTTGGGTGGATAGCCATGGTGTTGTTAAAGTCAGCTTTAGTTGCGCCCATAGTGATGGCCACGGCAAAACCCTGAAGCATCTCGTCAGCATTGTCGCCAATGATATGGATGCCGACCACTTTTTCATTTGGTCCCGCGCAAACCAGTTTCATTGCAGTAGTCACGCCATGGTTAGACAAGGCATGGCGCATGGGTGTGAACTCACTTTTATACAGGCTTATGTCATCCCCATGCTGTTCGCGTGCCTGAACCTCTGTCATGCCAATGGTCGCAACAGGTGGGTGAGAGAAGACCACGCTGGGAATATTGCTGTAGTTCACTTTGTTATCCGGCTTGTTATCGAACAACCGTTCTGCCAGTTTTCGACCGGCACTGATAGCTACCGGTGTTAGCGCCGGCCTGCCGGTAATATCACCAATGGCATAAATGCCGGCTACATTGGTGTTTTCATATTCATCTACCGGGATCATACCGTTCTGACTCATGGTCACGTTCGCAGCATCCAGGTTCAGGTTTGCAGTATTGGCTTTTCGTCCAACAGCCCAGATAACGGTGTCATAGCCGCTGAGTGCCTGGTTATGCTTACCTGTGACAACGATCCCTTCGGCACTTCTGGATAAGGCGCTCACTTCAAAACCGGTGTGAAGTGTTATCCCCTGATGTTGCATCTCGCGCATGAGTACCTCGCTAACCATCGGGTCAAAGCGTTCGAGAAGCGTGTTTTCCAGTGCGATGATGGAAACATCTGACCCGAGCGCATTTAACACACCGCCGAGTTCTACGCCTATATAACCACCACCGATAATAGCGACCCGTTCGGGTTGTTCGGTTAATTGAAAAAAACCGTCTGATGAGATGCCTATATCAGCGCCGGGTACGGCAGGGATAACGGGTTGCCCACCCGTTGCGATAACGATATGCGCGCCATGATATTGCTGGTCACCCACTTTAACGGTATGTTGATTGATAAACTGGCCATACCCCTGAATATGGTCAATACCCTGGTTTTTAACGTAACCATCCCAGTATTGAAGAATGTTGCGTATATAACGTTCACGGCCACTGACCAGTTTCTGCCAATCGGTTTTACCCCGTTCAGCCGAGATACCAAATTGACTGGCATCATCAACAGTGTGCGCGATATTGGCTGCATACCACATGACTTTTTTCGGTACACAGCCATTATTGACACAGGTACCACCCATTTTTTTCGACTCGATGATGGCAACAGATTTACCCAGTTCAGCGGCCTTTTCAGCCGCGGCCAGGCCACCACTGCCTGCACCAATCACAATTAAATCATATTTTTTGTTCATGTGTTATCTCCTGTGGGTTTACATGTGGCCCGTGTGTCGGGCCACATGAATATTTCGCTAGGCTGCATTCGATTTTGAAAGGTAGTCCTGTAATGCTTCTGAGCCACCGATGTGCCGGCCTTCGATGAACACCTGTGGAACAGACTCCATGCCGGTGATGGCACGCACAGATCGTAAAGCGGTGTCCTGACCCACAATAATTTCCTCATAGTTCAAACCGGCATCAGACAGCATGGCTTTGGCATTAATACAGAATGGGCAGCCGGGTTTGGTGATGATGCTAATGGCCTGGGGCTTCTCTGCATGCGGGTTGATGTAGGCCAGCATGGTATCGGCATCGGACACTTCGAACGGGTCGCCCGGAACATCTGGCTCGATGAACATCTTGTCGATAATGCCATCCTTAACGAGCATGGAATAACGCCATGAACGTTTGCCAAAGCCCAGATCGGATTTGTCGACCAGCATGCCCATGCCTGCACTGAATTCACCATTGCCATCGGGAATCAAGGTAACATTACCGGCTTCCTGGTCTGCGGCCCAGGCATCCATCACAAAGGCATCATTAACAGACAGGCAAACGATTTCATCGACACCGTTGTTTTTGAATGTCTCAGCCAATTCGTTATAACGCGGTAAATGTGTCGATGAGCAAGTTGGGGTGAATGCACCGGGTAATGAAAAAACCACGACGGTTTTGTTTTTGAAAATGTCATCACTGCTGACATCCATAAATTCATTATTACGGCGGGTCTTGAATATAACGCTTGGTACTGCCTGGTTTTCTCGGTTTTTCATCGTGTTTCTCCAGTTACTTGAAATAGGGTCAGGGTTGGCCATGTGGCCGTGTTTCCTGAATACAGGCTCATTATCATGATCTTGAGTAGATAGGTAAAATCGTTTAAATCAACTATAATGATAGGTATAAACTATCATTTGTAGGGGAAGTAATTTGAATCTGAGAGACCTTGAATACCTGGTTGCGATCGATGAAGAGCGGCATTTTCATAAGGCGGCAGAGCGTTGTTTTGTGAGTCAGCCCACGCTCAGTGGTCAGATAAAGAAGCTTGAGGAGACATTGGGTGTCTTGCTGGTTGAAAGAAATAACCGCAGCGTGAATATGACCTCTGCCGGCACCGCTGTGGCCAAGCGCGCAAGGCAGATCTTGCTAGGGGTCAAGGATATCAGGGATATCGCTGCCAGTTTCCAGGACCCGATGGTAGGTGATTTGCGTCTGGGGATTATTCCTACTATCGCGCCCTATCTGTTACCGATAATGATGCCGGAGATCAGCAAGCGGTTTCCCGACCTGAAACTCTGGTTATATGAATACCAGACGCAAGTACTGATGGAAAAATTAAGTCAGGGCTCGCTGGATGTTCTGATCCTTGCTTTCCCGGTCGAGTCGCACGATTTTGTCGAGCTGGATATCTACAGGGAACCTTTCAGGCTGGCAATCAATAAAGACCAGAAATTGTCTCGACGCAAAACAGTGAATCTGGGGGATATCAGTGCAAATGAAATGATGTTGCTGGAAGAGGGGCATTGTTTGCGCGGTCATGTGCTGGATGTCTGTTTGCTGGCAGGTTCGCAAGAGCTAACGCAGTTTCAGGCGACCAGTTTGGAAACCTTACGGCATATGGTCGGTGAGGGTATGGGTGTCACCCTGATGCCGGAACTGGCCGTTCCAGCACGCATAAAACGTGATGATGTCATACGTTATGTTGAATTCAGCGATCCCAAACCGAACCGGCGCATTGGCATGTTGTACCGCAAGCAAAGTTACAGGGAAGAGGTATTCCAGAAGATTGCAGACCTGATTCAGTCTGAATTACCTATGAATGTTTTTTTCTGAAATTGTATCAGCCGGTCGTAAAGGGGGAATAAAATACGAAGTAGTATCGTCTAGTATATAAGGAACATTGGAGCGTTGTGTCGGTCAATATTCCTGAATAATAAATGAGGCAGTGAGTTTCTTGCTGAAATAACAATAACCAATAAACCCTAAAGGAATGCGCTATGAAAAATATATTACCAGGTCTGATACTCTGTTCTTTTCCCTATTTTGCTGCTGCACAATCACCCGTGGTTCCCCTTACCAGCCTGGCACCGCACATTGCCAATAAAATGGTGGTTGAAGCTGTCAATTCCTGCACCAAGCGAGGTTACAAGGTCTCGGCGGCTGTCGTGGGACGAGATGGCAATTTACTGGCTTTATTGCGAAACCCGCTATCAGGGCCGCATACTATCAAGGTCAGTCAACGCAAGGCATTTACTTCAGCGACCTTTCAGACCAGCACAGCGCAAATGCAGTCCAGGTCAGATCTGAGTTTCGCACCCGGTATCTTGTTGATCGTAGGTGGTTTACCTATCAATGTCGGCGGCCAGTTTTATGGCGGCATTGCGGTAGCAGGTGCAGATCCGAAAATCGATGAGGCCTGTGCGGCAGATGGCATAAAGGCTGTGAAAGATGAGCTTGAATTTATCGACTAGCTGTTACTTTGTGAAGCTTTTGTGATAATTTGGCCGGATCATTGATGCAGGGCTGTATTCACATGGATATTTAGTGAGAATACAGCCTATGTATGCAACTTTTCCAGATTCTGTTAGTCCTAATTATCATTGCTAAATTATTCCTGCAGGTGAATCATGCTAATTAAAAAACCATCGGATATAAAACCCTCTGAAATTACAGACCAGAAACATTATCAGGGTCGGCGTAAATTTATACAGGCTGGTGTAGGACTGGCGGGGGCTGCCATGGTTCCCGGGCTCTGGTTACCTCCTGCTGTGCAGGCAGCAAGGGAAAAATTGGCAGGGGTAAAGGCATCCGCTTTCAGCGCGAAGGAAAAACCAACCTCTTATAAAGATGTCACTTCGTATAACAATTTTTATGAATTTGGCACGGCTAAAAGTGATCCTGTCAAATATGCTCATACGCTGAAAACCAGCCCATGGACGTTAACCGTAGAAGGAGAAGTAAACAAACCCGGGCAATATCACCTGGAAGACCTGGTTAAGGCAAGCACACTGGAAGAGCGCATCTATCGTTTTCGCTGTGTCGAGGCCTGGTCGATGGTGATTCCATGGGTCGGTATATCATTGGCTGATATGCTAAAACGTTTCGAACCGGGCTCACGTGCAAAATACGTAGAATTTACGACCTTGTATGATCCAAAACAAATGCCAGGGCAGAAAAGGAGGGTGCTTGACTGGCCTTATGTTGAAGCCCTGCGTATAGATGAAGCCATGCACCCATTGTCGATAATGGCCGTCGGCCTGTATGGTGAAGTATTGCCCAATCAAAACGGTGCGCCTTTGAGGCTGATGGTTCCTTGGAAGTATGGTTTCAAGAATATCAAATCGATAGTCAAAATACGGTTCACCGAAAAAATGCCACGGACAACCTGGGCAGTTTCCGCTCCCCGTGAGTATGGTTTTTACGCCAATGTAAACCCAACGGTGAATCATCCACGTTGGAGTCAGGCCCGTGAACGTATCATCGGTTCCGGTTCAATCTTTACCAAGCGCCAGAAAACCCAGATGTTTAATGGCTACGCAGAACAGGTCGCCAGCCTGTATGCGGGTATGGATTTAAGAAAAAATTTCTAGCAGAGTAAGCACATGAATTCTCTCTGGATTAGGTTGCTGAAACCGTCGGTATTCCTGTTGTGTCTTGTGCCGTTTGTTTATTTACTGGTTGGGGTGTTTACCGAAAGTCTTGGTGCCAACCCGGTAGAGTACCTGGCACATCGCACGGGTGACTGGTCGTTGCGCTTCCTGTTGATCGTGCTTGCAGTTACTCCTTTGCGTCGAATATCCGGCTGGACATCCCTGTTGAAAATCAGGCGAATGCTGGGCTTGTTTGCATTTTTTTATGTTTCTGTACATTTGCTGGTTTATGCAGTGTTGGACCTTGGTCTGGATTGGGGGCATTTGGCTGAAGACATCCTTGAACGTCCATATATTACTATCGGTTTTACCGCGTGGGTGTTATTGATACCGCTTGCCGTGACCTCCACTAATGCAATGATGAGACGTCTAGGCAGGCGATGGAAACGGCTGCACCAGATGGTATACCTCATCGCCATTCTGGGCGTTGTCCATTATTGGTGGCTGGTTAAAAAAGACATCCAGGAACCGGTGATCTATGCTGTTATCTATTTAATTTTGATGCTAATGCGTGTGCGCAATAAAACGTCTAAACACCGTTAACTGAATGAAGCTGGATAAAGTTAAATAATCCATGCACCTATTGGTCTGCGATGACCTGAGTCGTTTTCACAAGAATTTGCATTCAATATAACAATTTATCAGGCATCGATACGTTTATATTTGATACGTTTCGGCTGCTCTGCCAATTCTCCCATGCGTCGTTTATGATCGACTTCGTAGTCTGCGTAATTTCCTTCAAACCATTCAACCTGGCTGTTACCTTCGAAGGCCAGTATATGGGTTGCAATTCGGTCCAGGAACCAGCGATCATGTGATATAACAACGACACAGCCAGGGAAGGTTAGAATAGCCTCTTCCAGTGCACGCAATGTCTCGATGTCCAGGTCATTGGTCGGTTCATCAAGTAGTAATACATTACCACCACTTTGTAGTAGCTTGGCCAGATGAACACGGTTTCGTTCCCCTCCAGACAAGTTTTTGATGATTTTTTGCTGATCACTGCCCTTGAAATTAAAGCGGCTGACATAGGCACGGGAATTGATTTCAAAACTGCCTATTGAAATGATATCTTGCCCGTTAGATATTTCCTGCCAGACGGTGTTATCCCCATTCAGGGTGTCACGACTCTGATCCACATAGGACAGCTTGACTGTTTCACCCATGCGGATTTCACCACTATCGGGCGTCTCCTGGCCACTAAGCATCTTGAATAACGTCGATTTACCTGCGCCATTTGGACCAATGATGCCTACTATACCCCCGGGGGGCAGATTGAAATTCATGTCTTCGACCAGCAAACGGTCACCAAAGCGCTTGCTGACGTGGTTGACCTCGATGACCAGATCGCCGAGACGAGGACCAGGCGGAATGTACAACTCCTGTGTTTCATTTCGTTTCTGAAATTCCTGTGATGATAACTCCTCAAAACGCTGCAAGCGGGCCTTGCTCTTGGCATGCCTTCCCTTGGCATTACTGCGCACCCATTCGAGTTCGGCTTTCATGCTTTTGATGCGTGAGGCCTCCTGCTTCTGTTCGGCTTCCAGGCGATTTTCCTTTTGTTCCAGCCAGGAAGAGTAATTACCTTCCCAGGGTATACCGTGGCCACGGTCAAGTTCCAGTATCCAGCCGGCAACATTATCAAGAAAATAGCGATCATGGGTGATGGCAACAACGGTGCCACTAAAGTCTTTAAGGAAGCGCTCAAGCCAGGCAACCGACTCGGCATCAAGATGGTTGGTCGGCTCGTCGAGCAATATCATATCCGGCTTGGAAAGTAATAGCCGACAAAGAGCAACACGGCGCTTTTCGCCGCCGGACAACGTTGACACGTTGGCATCCCAGGGTGGCAGACGAAGCGCGTCGGCGGCGACTTCGAGCGTTCTTTCGACGTTGTGTCCATCGTCTGCTTGTAAAATATTTTCCAATTTGGCTTGCTCGGCTGCGAGTGCGTCAAAATCTGCGTCCGGTTCTGCGTAGGCTGCATAAATCTCATCCAGACGGGATTGTGCATCACTAATGGCCGATAGCGCCTCCTCGACATTGCCACGCACATCTTTATCAGGATCCAGTTGTGGTTCTTGGGGTAGATAACCGACCTTGATTCCAGTCTGGGGTCTGGCTTCGCCAAGGTACTCAGTATCTACTCCGGCCATGATGCGTAACAGACTGGATTTGCCGGCGCCATTTAGACCGAGTACGCCGATTTTTGCGCCTGGAAAGAATGATAAGGAAATGTCTTCGAGGATAACCCGGTTGGGCGGGACAACCTTGCCAACACCGTTCATGGTGTAAATGTATTGAGCCATTTTAAGTCATTTTATCCTTGGTAACAGAGTGTCGACATAATAGTCTAAATATATGAATATGTATAAAACATTTTGCATGATTATCTGCTAAATTCAAACAATATTGTCTTCAGGGCGTGTTTATGGGGTGGCTTAGATTTTTTGTCAGATTACCGTTGGTATTGTGTTACGTCCCTACCGGGTTTCTATTAATCATTCTATTGCATGTTCTGGCAGGTAAGTTGTGGTATCAGCGTACTGCAGGCAAGCGCGTCATTGTCTGGTGGATGAATATGTTTGCTTTTTTGATTGGCCTCAGGGTGCATGTTCAGGGAAAGCCGGTTGTAGGCTTGTTGGCTGCCAATCATATCTCCTGGCTGGATATCATTGCGCTGGATACGGTCATCGCAAGTCGTTTTGTTTCGAAAGACGATGTCCTGCGTTGGCCGGTCATTGGTTTGCTGCCAAAATGGAGCGGCACGTTTTTTTTGCAAAGGGGGTCTGCATCTGCAGTTAGTCGGTTAAATGAGGAAATCCAGCTTGCATTGCGTGACAAGGCCACGGTAGCCGTTTTCCCCGAAGGTACTACACACGATGGCCGTGAAGTACATCGTTTTTATTCTGCAATTTTACAGGCTGGTATCGACGCTGATGTGCCTGTGCAAGCAGTAGCGATCCGCTATATCAGAAATGAACAGAGGGATAAAGTCGCACCATTTATCGACAATTTGCATTTTCTACGTCACTTCCTGGGTATACTGCAGGCACCGTCTACCCATGCCTACTTTTATTTTTGTGATCCTGTTATGGCAAAGGGCATGACGCGAAAGCAATTGGCTGAGCAGTTGCAAGCAAGAATTGCGGATGTGTTTGTATCAGAGCCACAATATCATCAGTAATGTCATGGCCGGTTTTTCGGCTCGCTATTTCTTTGTGGTCGGTTGTTTTAATGCCAATTTCAATGCCTGGTGCGTAGTACCATCAGTACTGTCCTTGGCAAACACAACCAGCGCCAGGTTGTCGAGTTTCCAGTTCTGGTCTAGCAGGATATTCTCCATCAGCTCCAGTTTGTCCGTGCCATTCATCTTGACAGGCCCGATCAGATGCCTGACGACATGATCATGTTTCATCAGTAATCCCTGGTTTTCACCGTCGGTGATGTTTGAAGACAGGCCGTTTTCCGTGATGGCAATAAATACACTGGTATTCCATTGGCTGCGTTTCTCATTAGCCGTAACAGATATATTGGTCTTTAACCTGTTTTCATCCAATTGTGCATTGATTACAATGTCGGCCCGCGGTTTCGTTTTATTAATGATGTCGATTGCGTCCGGAATATTCTTGTGCGCTGGAAAATCCCTGCCGTAGAGAACAAACTGGGGTGTATACAGGGAGCTTAGCCTGTTTCGTATGGCTATGGCACGCTGTCGCTCACCATGTTTTGGTGAGGCATAGGGGTCTTCCCAGCCAATGTAGTCCCAATAATCGACGTGAAAGGCAAGCGGTATAAATGATTTACTTTTTGAGTGCTGCAGATTGAGTTGGGTTAAATATTTTTCAGCCGGCGGGCAGCTACTGCATCCTTCAGAGGTGTATAATTCGAGAATGGCGGTGGTTTGATCGCCGCTCTTTTTTATATAAGAATAGGTCTCTGCGGCAAATGCAGCGCTATTGAAGAACAGTGCGCAAAGCAGTGTGCTCAGGTAAGTGTTAACTTTCATCAGGGTATATCCGCTTATCATTGATAAAGGATCAGACAATGCCTTGCCGGATTGGTTCCATTTGCATGCTAACGGCTTAGCAGGATGATTACGGTTTATCGTTGTTATCCCATTCAACCAGGCCGGTGCCAGACCAGTGGCCAAATGAGGTTATATCCAGTTTGGGGTGTTGAATATTGCGCCATATTTTCAGCATGGGCATGATACGTATGTCATCAAAGATGACCAGGGGTGGTTTGCGGAATTTTAATGAGTCAAATAGCTCGCAGAATTGCTGTTGAATGACAGCATCCTTGGTAGCGTCGACAAAAATGATGTCTGCCTGCTCCAGCGTGTTGTGCTCAGAAGTAGACTGCGCCGGGTTGCCCAGGTCAACAAGACGTTGTTGTAATTGCGAGTCAAAGTCGGTTTCCTGTAGTACGCTACCTGGATACTCTTTCCAGGGGACAATGTCGTAGGTAATAATCCGTCCATCTTCTGGCAGATAATCTTTCATGGTAAGGGTGCAGGTCCCTTTCGCAGTGCCAATATCTATAATGAGTTTGGGCGCCAGTATTTCAACCAGTGATGCGAGAAGGCGATAGTGTTCTCCTGGCCATACGTCAATAAACTGGGCCGTATTTTCATCAAAGCGCTGCTTGATGCTCTGCAGTGTCAATTTGCTGGCCTTGCTAGCTGCCAACAGGGAAAGGTCGAGCAAATATCGATTAGGCTGGTTGGGCTCGTCATCCATGCTCAGGATATACGAAGGCAGGGCATGACGCACTTCAGGAATATGTTCGGCAGACGGTGCTTGTCTGGGAGATTCTATTGCGAGTTTTTCAAGATTCTGATTGGCGTTTTCATGTGTCGGGTCAATTGACAGGGCAATGGTGTATTGCTTTTCTGCCTCTTCGAGGCGATCGGTAACGCGCAGTACTTCACCAAGGTTATTATGATAGTCAGCAACCTGGTAGTCAGATTGTATAGCATGCCGGATGAGTTCCTCGGCTACATCATAATCACCGATTTGATAGGCCAGTACTCCCAGAAGGTGCAGGGCATCCGGGTGGTCGGGTGATTCGTCAAGTATTTCCCGATAGAGTTGTTCCGCTTCAATCAGTTCGCCGTCATGCTGGTGCTGGATACCTGCTTGCAGTTTTTCGTATATTTCCGATGTCATTTTCTAGCACTTTCCCTGGGTAACCTGACCTGCTGAGATATCATTTTAAGTAATAAACAGGTCAACAGTGTATTTATTTATATTTTCTTGTATTTTTACAGACTGGGGGCGGATTCTCTATTGTTATTTAACAAATTTATCTGCTTGAAATAATACAATAAATAAATATGGTTAATATTTTCCTTGTTGATAAAGAATAAATTGGTCATGTGAGCCATGCTGGCAGGATGGCCCAAACATGGCTTTATTGTGTAACCTTCTGGAATCTAACAAAAATTAATTAGTAAGGGAATAATAAAAATGAAAGATTTTGATAAATAATGTATGATTTGCATCCTTTTTCCAGATTTCTTTACAATTTCGGTGGAATGGCCGGAATTACACAGAAATCCGGGATAATTAACACGATTGAATCAGACAGTATTACAGTAGTTTAGAGGATGAATTATATGTTTTCGAACGATATGACGATTGCAGGTTTTGATGATGAGCTATGGTCAGCCATGCAGGCTGAGGCTAAAAGGCAGGAAGAGCATATCGAATTGATTGCTTCCGAAAACTATACCAGTCCACGTGTCATGCAGGCGCAGGGTAGTGTGCTAACCAACAAATATGCAGAAGGCTACCCCGCAAAACGTTACTACGGTGGCTGTGAAAATGTTGATATTGCCGAACAATTGGCTATCGACAGAGCGAAACAGCTATTCGGTGCCGACTATGCCAATGTGCAACCACATTCCGGTTCGCAGGCCAATGCCGCTGTTTACATGAGCTTGATGAACCCGGGTGAAACAGTCCTCGGCATGAGTCTGGCTCATGGCGGGCATCTGACCCATGGTTCGCATGTGAACTTTTCGGGTAAGATCTATCATGCTGTCCAGTATGGCCTGAATGAGGAAACCGGTGAGATTGATTATGACCAGGTAGAAAGCCTTGCCCGGGAACATAAGCCCAAAATGATCGTGGCCGGATTCAGCGCCTACTCGCGGGTAGTAGATTGGCAACGGTTCCGTGATATCGCTGACAGTATCGATGCTTACCTGATGGTGGACATGGCACATGTTGCCGGTCTGGTTGCAGCAGGTATTTACCCTAGCCCCGTCAACATTGCCGATGTGACAACCACAACAACGCATAAAACCTTACGCGGTCCACGTGGCGGTTTGATACTGGCCAAATCCAACCCGGAAATCGAGAAAAAACTGAATTCGTCTATTTTTCCGGGTATCCAGGGTGGTCCACTCATGCATGTTATTGCTGCCAAAGCAGTTTCATTTCAGGAAGCCCTGGCTGATGACTTTAAAGTTTACCAGCAGCAGGTTAAAAAGAATGCAGATGTAATGGCCAATGTGTTCATTGAGCGAGGTTTTAAGGTTGTTTCTGGTGGTACTGACAACCACTTGTTCCTGGTTGATTTTATTGCCCAGGGCATGACAGGTAAAGACGCTGATGCCGCACTGGGTAAAGCCCATATTACCGTTAACAAGAATGCGGTACCGAACGATCCGCAGTCACCGTTCGTGACCAGTGGTATTCGCGTTGGCACACCGGCGGTAACAACCCGTGGTTTCAAGGAAGCCGAAGTGTCAGACCTGGCGCACTGGATGTGCGACATTCTTGATGACATCAATAACGAAGAAGTCATTGATCAGGTCAGGACCAAGGTCGCTGAAGTTTGCAGTCGTTTGCCTGTATACAGCTAGCGAATCAGACTATTTATGCGATGCCCATTTTGTGCTGCTGAAGATACCAAGGTGATTGATTCGCGTCTGGCGAATGAAGGCGATCAGGTGCGTCGCCGGCGTCAATGTTTGACCTGCAATGAGCGATTTACAACCTATGAATCAGCTGAATTGCACATGCCGAAGATAGTCAAGAGCAGTGGCGTGCGAGAGTCATTCCAGGAAGAAAAATTGCGTAATGGTATCGTCAGGGCATTGGAGAAGCGACCGGTTGATACCGAAGCAATCGAGGACGCCATTAGTCGAATCAAGCACCAGGTTCGCTCAACGGGTGAGCGTGAAGTTCCTTCGCGCTCATTAGGGGAATGGGTGATCAATGAATTACGCGAGTTGGACCAGGTAGCCTATGTACGGTTCGCATCTGTCTACAGAAGTTTTGAGGATATCAATGAGTTCAGGGAGGAGATAGAACGCCTTGAGAAGGAGCCAACGCCTGAATTGAAGAAACACCAGATGCCATTGCTGCCGGGTGAAAATCAGAAATAATCAAATGACATCTGTAAATGACAGTAAGCATATGGCGCGAGCCATACGACTGGCACAACAGGGCCTGTATACCACTGACCCAAACCCAAGGGTGGGTTGTGTGCTTGTGAATGAAGATGTCATTGTCGGTGAAGGCTGGCATAAACGTGCGGGCGGCCCACATGCAGAGATTCATGCCATACAGCATGCCGGCGACAAGGCGAAAGGCGCGACAGCCTATGTCACCCTGGAACCCTGTTGTCACCAGGGTCGTACACCTCCTTGTTCACAGGCTCTGATAGATGCGGGGGTGAAACGGGTTGTGATGGCCATGCTGGATCCCAATCCGCTGGTCGCAGGCAAGGGGCAGGAACAGCTGCAACAGGCAGGTATTGCGACTGAAGTGGGGTTGATGTCAGTTCAGGCTGAAGCGCTGAACCCCGGCTTTAACATGCGCATGCGTCATGGCCGCCCCTGGGTACGTTGCAAGCTGGCCATGAGCCTGGACGGTCGAACAGCCATGGCATCGGGTGAGAGCAAATGGATAACAGGGGATGCTGCACGTAAACAGGTGCATCAGCTACGTGCCAGAAGCTCAGCGATTATTACCGGTATCGGTACCGTGCTGGCAGATGACCCTGAGCTGAATGTCCGCCTGCAGGACAACGTGCCAGAAGGTGGCTGGTTACAGCCAGTGAGGGTCGTACTCGATCCCAATCTGAGTGTTCCGGCAACAGCAAAATTGTTGCAGCAGCAGGGTCGCACAATCATTGTTACGGCAAGTAAAGACAAAGGTCGGGAAGCCGAGTTAATACAGGCAGGCGCAGAGATTATTTATCTGCCTGCACCTGGAGGCACCATAGATTTACCGGAGTTGTTGATCTATCTTGCCAATGAAGAAATCAACGAAGTGCTGCTGGAGACCGGAGCGACCTTAAGTGGGGCAATGCTAAATACGGGTCTGATTGATGAGCTGATTATTTACATGGCGCCTCATTTGATGGGTAATCAGGCAAGAGGTCTGTTTAATTTACCCGGGCTGGACAAGATGGATCAACGAATCGATTTGGACATCAAGGATATCAGGGCTGTAGGTCAGGACTGGTGTATCAGCTGCAGGGTGAGAAATAAATAGGCAGGGCATGTTTACAGGTATTATTGAATCAATCGGAGAAATTGTCAGCCTGCAACCCAGTGGCGGTGATATGCGCTTGCGGATCAATACAGGCAAGCTTGATCTGTCGGATGTACAGTTAGGTGACAGTATTGCCGTCAACGGAGTGTGTCTGACTGCGGTTGAGCTACCCGGAGATGGCTTCTGGGCGGATGTCTCAGGAGAGACCTTGTCATTGACATGTGTAGGGCAATGGCAAAAAGGGCAGTCAGTTAACCTGGAAAAGGCTTTGACGCCGACGACCCGTCTGGGTGGGCACCTGGTCAGTGGTCACGTAGATGGCATAGGCAAGGTGTTGAATCGCTGGGATGATGCCCGGTCTGTAAAATTTCAGATCGAGGTTGCCGATGAGTTGGCTAAATACATCGCGCACAAAGGTTCTGTCTGTGTGGATGGTACCAGTTTGACAGTGAATGCGGTCGATGGTGCGGTGTTCGAGTTGAATATCGTGCCGCATACGTTGCAGGAAACAATCATGAGTCAATATCAGCAAGCGACACAGGTCAATATAGAAGTAGATCTGTTGGCACGATACCTGGAAAGGTTGTTGCAGGGTGAGCAGGCTGCCGTTTCCGGTGGAAGTATTGATATGGCTTTTTTAAATGAACACGGGTTTGTGAAGTAAGGTAGACATTATGTCCTTGAACACCACAGAAGAAATTATAGAAGACATTCGTCAGGGTAAGATGGTTGTCATCATGGATGATGAAGATCGCGAGAATGAAGGCGATCTGGTTATGGCGGCTGAAATGGTCAAGCCTGAAGACATTAATTTTATGGCCAAATACGGGCGTGGTCTCATTTGTATGACATTGACACGAGAGCGTTGTCAACAGTTAAGGTTGCCAATGATGGTGAACGACAATACGGCCATGCATTCAACTGCGTTTACGGTTTCAATCGAGGCGGCAGAAGGTGTGACCACCGGCATATCTGCAGCAGACCGGGCCGTTACCATCCAGGCGGCTGTGGCCGATGATGCGGCGCCTGAAGACCTTGTGCAGCCTGGTCATGTGTTCCCGTTAATGGCCCAATCCGGTGGAGTGCTGACGCGTGCAGGCCATACCGAGGCAGGTTGTGATTTTGCTCGACTTGCCGGTTGTCGTGAGCCGGCTGCCGCTATTGTCGAAATCCTCAATGAAGATGGTACCATGGCCCGGCGTCCGGACCTGGAAAAATTCGCGGCTGAACACGATCTCAAAATGGGAACCATAGCAGACCTGATCCACTACCGTGTTTCAAATGAAATGACGGTAGAACGTGTTGCTGAAAGAAAAATCGATACCGAATTTGGTGATTTTAATCTGGTTGCCTACCATGACACGATAGATGAAGAACTCCATTTTGCATTGGTGAAGGGCGAGATTGAAGGCGAGGCACCTGTCATGGTACGCGTACATATGCAGAACACCCTGTGCGATGTGGTTGGCTCACTGGGGCATGGTTGCAGTTGGCCGCTGGATGGTGCCATGCAACGAATTGCTGAGGAAGGTAGCGGTGTTCTGGTTATATTACGTGGGCACGAAAAAAACCAGGACTTGATCAGAAAAATTCTGAGCAAGGATGGTGATAAAAAGCACAAGAAAAATTCCGAAGGGGCCACTGAACTGCGAACATACGGTGTCGGTGCGCAAATTCTGTCTGACCTGGGTGTCAGCAAAATGCGTGTACTCAGTTCACCGATGATCATGCATGGCCTGTCCGGGTTCGGTTTGGAAGTAGTAGAATACATAACCGGTGAATAACCGTTTTGAGATAGAAAAGATATGGGTGCATATATGAGTCAGATTAAAACAATTGAAGGTGACATGATTGTCCGAGGTTCGCGATTTGCGTTACTGGTCGCCCGGTTTAACAGTTTTGTGGTAGAAAGCTTGCTGGATGGAGCCATTGATACATTGAAGCGACATGGCGCTGAAGAAAAAGACCTGAAGATTATCCGTGTACCGGGGGCCTTTGAGATGCCACTGGCGGCACAACGGCTTGCAGCCAGCAAGGAGTACGATGCGATTGTTGCGCTTGGGGCGGTGATTCGTGGTGGCACACCTCATTTTGAATACGTTGCTGGTGAATGCACCAAGGGCCTGGCGCAGGTTTCAATGCAACATGACATACCCATGGCATTTGGTGTGTTAACCGTTGACAGCATCGAGCAGGCGATCGAGCGGGCAGGCACCAAGGCTGGTAATAAAGGTGGTGAAGCGGCGCTTTCAGCGATTGAAATGGTCAGCTTGTTCAAGCAAATGGAGTAATGGCTATGGCCGGTAGCGGACTCAATCCACAACATGCCAGGCGGCGTGCCCGACGCAGTGCCATGCAGGCATTGTATCAATGGCAGATATCCAGGCTAAATCTCAAGGAGATTGAGGAGCAGTTTCGTGTCGATCAGGATATGAGCAAGGTTGATCTGGATTATTTCCATCATTTACTGCACCAGGTACCTTCCAGGCTGGATGAGATCGACAAGATCCTTGGTGATGTGGTTGATCGACCCGTCGAGGAAATAGACCCGATAGAGCGAGCGATTTTACGCATCGGTGTGTTCGAGCTGGAACACCAGCCGGATATACCGTACCGGGTTGTACTCAATGAGTCGGTGAATCTCGCCAAGCAATTTGGCGGGGCGGACGGGCATAAATATATTAATGGAATACTGGACAAGCTGGCGAAAAACCTGCGTGCGATAGAAATCAATTCAGGGCTCTAGTCTGCTTGTATGGAAGCCTATAGCTCCACTCAATTATTGCAATTACTACATCAGGTCAGTCCTGTTATAACTCATGGGCGGCAGGAATACCCTTACAGCGCAATATCGGTAGATAGTCTACTGACAGGTGTACATTTTCCTGAAGATACTCGTGCCGATTGGATTGCACACAAAGCGCTTGCAGTTAACCTGAGTGATCTTGCCTCTATGGGGGCGGTTCCTCTAACGGCCACCCTCGGACTGACAGTGCCAACTTGGGATGATGCCTGGATAGAACAGTTTGTTGACGGATTTCAGTTGCTGCAGTCTACATGGGGGCTGCGATTTGCAGCCTGTGATGTCAGGCAGGGTCCATTGTCAATCACCATCCAGGTTGAAGGCGGGCTGCAGCAACCTGATTCTATGTTGCGATCTGCGGCTCAGGTCGGCGATCTGGTTTTTGTAACCAATACCATAGGTGACGCAGCCTGTGCGTTGTCATTCTTGCTGAACAAAAAGCCCATTCCTTCCGAATACAGGTGTATCCTGGAACAAAGACTGCATCAGCCATCACCAAGAGTTGATATAGGTCTGTGTTTGTCGGGTCTTGCCAATGCCGCCATTGATGTCTCTGATGGTCTGGCCGCAGACATTGGGCACATTGCCGAGAAAAGTCAGGTTGCGATCGAGATTGATCTTGATTCCTTGCCGGCCTCATCGGCCTTAAGGGCCTTAAGCAGTGATGAGCAACGTCTGAATTTTCAACTGGCTGGAGGTGATGACTATGAATTATGCTTTACTGTAGCCACTGATAAATGCCGGGAAATGGAAAAGCGCCTGTCGGAAATTAATGCACAATACAGTTTGATAGGAAAAACCACGCGCGGTGAAGGTATCCATTATCTGAAAAATGGACAGCGGGTAGAGATGGTTGCACAGGGTTTTGATCATTTTAAACAGGGATAATAATGCCTAAAAAAAATACATTGCCAGGCTGGGTGTGGAAAAGGCCGTACAGCATACTTGCATGTGGTTTTGGCACAGGTGCGGCTCCTTATGCCCCTGGAACCTTCGGAACTCTGGCAGCTTTGCCATTTTACTGGTTGATGCACGATTTATCGTTATACTGGTATCTGCTCGGTTGTGTCATACTGTTTGTGATCGGTGTATGGATATGTGAGCGCACCAGCCGGGATCTGGGAGAGCATGATCATGGAGGTATTGTCTGGGATGAAATTGTTGGTTACCTTGTAACCATGACGATGGCGCCGACGGGCTGGATCTGGTGGGTGGTAGGCTTTTTGCTTTTCAGACTGTTTGATATCACTAAACCCTGGCCAATCAGAATGCTTGACCAGCGTGTGCATGGTGGCTTTGGTATCATGATCGATGATGTTCTGGCTGGTATCTATGCGGCAATTTGTCTACAGTTAGTCATATTGACGGGTATTTTTTCATTTTATTAACAGGGTAGATCAATGAAATACAAGGTATATTGTTTGTTGTTTCTGTGTGTGGTCAGTACCGCAGGCTCAGCTGATCAGGTATCAATACAGTTTGCAGAATTCAACAAGCAGGTTGGCAGCTGGAATGTTTCGGTCACCTTGAAGCACAAGGATGGTGGTTGGGATCATTATGCAAATGCCTGGCAGGTTGTTGATGGTGATAACAAAATTCTGGCTAAACGCGTATTGCATCACCCGCATGTAAAAGAGCAACCATTCACACGCAGTCTCTACTCGGTCAAGATACCCGATAATACGAAGCTTGTATTTATCGAGGCTACAGACAGTGTACATGGTCTGAGTGCTGACCGACTACGCATCGACTTAAGCCGGCCGTCTGGCAAGCGATACAAAATAAACAGGTAAACCAGGGGAAGCGGTTCATTTGAAACGAACATTGTCAGTTGTTGTTAGTATTGGTATTTTGTTGTCAACCACCTTGTGGGCAGACACGCTTGTAGTGAAGGCACTTTTCAGTAACAAGGCCATGGTCAGTATTAATGGCAAAAATGTCATGCTCACAAAAGACAGGCCGGTTGACGGGTACCGCCTGGTCAGCGCTGACAGTTTTGAGGCGGTGATAGAATATAAAGGCAAGCAAAGCCGCTATACCATTAACGGGCAACCGATCCAGAGTAATTACCCGGCTGCCGAGAAAGCTATTTCGTTGACTATCTGGCCGAACAAACGAGGCCTTTATGTGACAACGGGTAGTATTAACGGTGTCGGTACCGAGTTCCTGATCGATACCGGCGCTTCAGTTATTGCGATGAATACAAATCATGCAAGTGCCCTTAATATTGCGCCGGAAGAAGGACGAAATATTGGTGTTGAAACAGCGTCCGGACATTTGCTCGGCAAGTCTGTGAAACTGAAATCTGTCCAGATTGGCGGGATTATAGTTAACGGCGTTGATGCGGTTATTTTGCCCGGTAAATACCCTAAAAAAGTTTTGCTGGGTATGACCTTTTTACAAAATGTAGACATGCAAAGAAAAGGTACCGCTATTCTGCTTCAGGCAAAACCTTACTAATTATTGGAACAAATGCAGTACCAGTGTTACTTAAAAATCGTTTTTTTCGCTATATTTAAGTATGGCAACTAGTTTTCCTGGCTGAGTCATGGCCACTTTTTTAACCGAGGAGTAACAGGTAAACGATTAATCAGCAGATTTGACCCAGCCCTGTTTTTCCTTGTCGAATTCGATCAATGCGTATGCAGAATGGTTATGAATCGATTCGAAGTTTTCTGATTCAATAACATAGGCACATATGCGGTCATCCTTGTTAAGTTGCATGGCAACATCGCGCACCATATCTTCAACAAATTTGGGGTTGTCATAGGCTCGTTCCGTGACAAACTTCTCGTCGGGTCGTTTAAGCAAGCCGAATAACTCACAGGACGCCTGGCTTTCTATCATTTCGATGATTTCCTCAATCCAGATAAAACTACAGGTCCGCACGTTAACCGTGACATGTGAACGTTGGTTGTGTGCGCCATAGTTGGAGATTTTTTTCGAACATGGACACAGGCTGGTGACAGGAACCACGACCTTGATATGTGTGTTGATCTTGTCTTTTACGATCTCACCTATGAGGGTTACATCGTAATCAAGCATGCTTTGAACCTTTGAGATCGGGGCCGTTTTATTGATAAAGTAAGGGAAGTTCATTTCAATATGACCAGATTCTGCTTCCAGACGTTCTGTCATCTCACTCATCATTTCCTTGAAGGATTCGACCGAGATTTCCTTTTCGTGTTGATTCAGGATTTCCACAAATCGTGACATGTGGGTTCCCTTAAAGTCATGGGGAAGATTGACATACATATTGAAGTTGGCGATCGTATGTTGTTCACCATCCGAGCGGTCTTTGACAATAACGGGATGACGAATATCCTTGATGCCGACTTTATTAATGGCTATTTGACGAGTGTCCTTACTGTTTTGAACGTCGGCAATCTCGCTGGTATCGGTTGTGGTTTTGCTCATTAGGATTATTCCTCTGTGTAGCGTACGCAGGCTCTTTCAGTTTCCCATAATGTGACTGCGGTGATTTTAATGTTCTCTGTATTTAATTGGCTCGATAGACTTGTGTACAAATAGGCGGCAATATTTTCAGCTGTAGGATTGATTTCGCTGAAAACAGCCAGGTCGTTCAGGTAGCGGTGATCCAGCTCAGCAGTAATTTCGCGTGTTGCTTTCTTGATGTCCTTGAAGTCGATGACCATGCCTGCCTGGTCCAGTTTAGATGCACTGACTTCTATTTCCGTTTTCCAGTTGTGGCCATGCATACGGCTGCAATCACCCGGATAATCACGCAGGGTGTGTGCCGATGCAAAATCGGTGACTATTTTCAATGTATAGTGTGCAGCCATTGTTTACCTGAAATACGTCTGTTGGTTTATTCACTTAATATCAATAGGCACTCCGGGCTTCAGTCTAATCACGCAAGCCAGAAAAAAGAACAGTCCAGATTTCTTTTTTAACTAAAAAAACCTTTTGAATTCAAAGGTTAAGAGTGACTATCAATATGGTGAGAATATCGGGCTAAGATACTACTTGAGTCTGCCTGATTTTGCAATCCTGATAGTTGGGGTCGGCTTTGATGCAACGCAGGATTTCCTTGCTGTCCAGACCTGATAATTCCAGTAATTCCTCTCGGCTGCCCTGCTCCAGGAAGTGGTCAGGCAAACCTAGGTGGCATATCGGAATATCGCAATTCTGGTTACGCAGGAATTCACTGACACCGCTACCTGCCCCACCGGCGACAACATTATCTTCCACGGTCACAAGCAGTTTGTATTGCTGGCTGACTTGCAGAAGTAACTCTTCATCCAGTGGTTTTACAAAACGCATATTGATTACGGTTGCATCAAGCTGGCTACCTGCTTCGAGAGCCGCTTCCAGCATACAGCCAAAAGATAATATGGCTATGTTCGAACCTTGTCTGCTGCTGATAGCCTTGCCGATAGTAATGGGATCCAGATTATTTTCTATCTCAACACCTGGCCCTGTGCCACGTGGGTAACGGACAGCGCTGGGCCCGTTGAAGCTGATGCCGGTGCTAAGCATTTTTCTGCATTCGTCTTCATTGGCCGGAGCCATAATCAACATGTTCGGGATGCAGCGCAAGTAACTTAAATCAAAACTGCCTGCGTGTGTTGCGCCATCTGGTCCGACCAGTCCCGCACGATCGATTGCAAAAAGGACCGGCAGGTTCTGTAGTGCAACATCGTGAATTAGCTGATCATAGGCTCGTTGCAGGAAGGTCGAATAGATAGCGACGACCGGTTTCAGGCCTTCGCACGCCAGTCCAGCAGCCAGGGTCACTGCATGTTGTTCAGCGATACCTACATCAAAGTAGCGCTCCGGAAACTGCTCGGAGAAATCGACCAGGCCAGAACCTTCGCGCATTGCCGGGGTTATGGCCATGAGATCTTTATCGGCATGTCCCATGTCGCATAACCAGTTGGAGAAAACTTTGGTATAACTGGGGCCGGAAGCCTCCTGACTGTGCGACTTCCCCGTTGCCTTGTCAAATTTTGAAACGCCATGGAAAGCACAAGGGTTTTCTTCGGCAGGCGTATAACCCTTGCCTTTCTGTGTGACGATGTGCAGGAATTGCGGGCCTTGCAGTTGTTTGAGATTGTCTAGTGTTTCAGTCAGTGCATCCATATCGTGGCCATCAATCGGTCCAATATAATTAAAACCCAGTTCCTCAAACAGAGTGCCCGGTACAATCATGCCTTTCATGTGTTCTTCTGCACGACGGGCAATTTCAAGAAAGGTTGGCATGGAGCTCAATGCCTTTTTGCCACCTTTTTTTACTCCAGAGTAGAACCTGCCTGACAGGA
>Ga0316207_10000341_pt1 | contig 83123 bp, 75 predicted proteins | sample 6weekpyrite_MG_FD_204943 | JGI IMG/M metagenome (GOLD analysis project Ga0316207, IMG submission 204943) | Microbial mat bacterial communities from mineral coupon in-situ incubated in ocean water Damariscotta River, Maine, United States -... | ecosystem: Environmental > Aquatic > Marine >...
TGACTCACTTACAACAAAGTAAGATTACATTTTCCGCCTTGATCTGCAGCCTTACAGAGCCAACCCGAGCGCTTAGCGCGCACTCCCCGCCCTCAGACACAGCCCGAATTTAAGTGATGGAAGTGACTCACTTACAACAAAGTAAGATTACATTTTCCGCCTTGATCTGCAGCCTTACAGAGCCAACCCGAGCGCTTAGCGCGCACTCCCCGCCCTCAGACACAGCCCGAATTTAAGTGATGGAAGTGACCCACTTACAACAAAGTAAGATTACATTTTCCGCCTTGATCTGCAGCCTTACAGAGACAAGCTGAGCGCTTAGCGTACATCCCCCCAGACAGCCCGAATTTATGTGATGGAAGTTATCCGCTTACAATAAGTAAAGTTACAATTCCGCCTTGATCTGCAGCCTTACAGAGCCAAGCTGAGCGCTTAGCACGCTCCTCCTCGGGCAACCCGAATTTATGTGATGGAAGTTATCCACTTACAATAGTAAGATTACATTTTCCGCCTTGATTTGTGGCCTTATAGCCGCAAGCAGAGCACTTATCTCCCTTGGCAGATTATTTCTTCCCGCCTTTGGCGTGAATTTGTTATTTAACTATTATAAAAAGAGATTCATATGCAGGACTATCAATATGAACTGGATGCCACCGATGAAACCTGTCCGCAGCCGGTGATGCAAACGAAACAGTTATTGAAAAAAATGAAAAGTGGTGAAGTGCTACATGTGATGGCAACGGATCCGGTGGCTGAGCAGGATATTAATATATTACTCGAAGCAATTGCGGATAAATTAATTGAAAAATCGCAAGATGATGGTGTTTTTCATTTTTATATTGAAAAAACTTAAGGTACTACGCTTGCGAAAATCGCATCACATTTCGCGGCCATTATAAAATCATTTATAAATAAACCATTTACGCTGTGTGTCCACCAGCTTATCGTCACGCGCCCCCATTCCAGGCATATTTTCGGATGATGATTTTTCTGTTCTGCCAGGGCAGCAATATCATTTGTAAAACTTAGCGCTTCAGCAAAGTTTTTAAAAGTATATGTTTTGGCTATCTGTTCTATTTTGTTTTCAGTGTTAAGTACCCAATAATCGAGTTTACACAGATGGGACTGGATATCCGCCTCTGATAATGGTTGGCTGTTAGGGTCACAGGGCTGTAATGATTGGTCGGTTAATGCTTTCATGTGCTATTCTCGTTATTAGCTCAGTTGAAATTTTAAGTGTTGCCAATGTGCATTAGTAACGTGCTCAATATCAGTTTAAGTGTAGATGAACTTGAAAATGAATTATCTACGCAATTGCAATCGTATTTAGTCTATAGCGAGCTTCCTGCGGCTAAGGCGTATGTACAGTTTACAGGAGAATTTGAGAGCAGGGTTGTTGTCTGGAATGCCTGTATTCGTACGGTAAAAGAATATGCAAAGCACCACGAGGTTGCAGATGATCCTAAACAGGTTATTGATATTTGGATTGAAGAGGGAAGTTATCTGATAGATATAGCGCTTAATCTTGAACAGATTAATCGGGCAGTAATAGAACGTACTATAATAATGGTGAGAAAATACAAGCGGCTACGCAAAGGGCGACATGAATATGGTGTGCGTAGCAAAACTGAACAGGTGTAAACGTTAGGCGAAAGTCTGGCAGAAAAGCAATGGCAGGAATGAAACGCATAGTAGTCATTAACACCAAGGGAGGCTGTGGTAAAACCACCGTGTCGACTAATCTTGCCAGTTATTATGCGGCGAAGGGTGTGAGTACTGCACTGTATGATTATGATCCCCAGGGCTCAAGTATGCGTTGGCTTAAATTGCGTGGTGACGATATGCCGGATATTTACGGTGTGGTTGCCCATAAAAACTCAGCAAAAGCGGTTACCATGAGCTGGCAATTAAGATTACCAGCTGAAACGCAACGTTTAATTATTGACACTCCCCCGGGTTTAAAAGGTCCGGATCTTAAAGAGCAGTTAAAAGGCGCGGATAAGATAATAATACCGGTTTTACCATCACCGTTAGATATTTTCGCCACCGCAGATTTTATCCGGGACTTGTTGCTGGATGTTAAAGTTAGATTAAATCAAACGGGTATTGGCATTATTGCCAATCGAGTAAAAAAGAATACGATTGCATTTCAGTCACTCGATCGGTTTTTAGATTCTTTAAATATCCCAGTGGTTGCAAGACTCAGAGATTCACAAAATTATTTGCGCGCAACGCAGGAGGGAGTGGGCGTGCATGAACTAAAAGGTAAAAATGTTTACCTGGATAAAATGCACTGGAAAGGCGTTGTGGAGTGGCTGGATAAAGAATAGTTTTTACTAAACCAGGTTACTAAAAATATTTATCCAAATAAAAAAGCCTGCATCTAGCAGGCTTTTTTATTTGGATATTGAGATATATTATTTACGACGACTAATTAAACCTAAACCGGCTAAGCCAGACACCAATAATAAAAACGGAGCCGGGAGGGGCACTGCGGTAATGTTAAAACCGGCCACCAGTGCGAGGCGCTCATCACTATCCAGCCCAGAAATCTGCAGGTCTCTAAAAGCATTCGTTGGTAGATTAAAGTCATCGAGTTCAATCAAGGCGGTGAGTACATCGAATCCTTCAGCAGTATTGATGTCTGAACTAGTGATGTCGCCATTGAGTAAGGCCTGGTATTTTTTAGTCAGGCCGTCATTCGGGTCGACATAGGTAAACAGGTTGGCACTATAAGCAACAGACTGATTGTCGATGGTGATATTAAAATCAGGGGATAATGTATCCGTATCGCCGCGAATAAAATACAACACTAAATCCGCATCTGTGCCGTTATAAATATCTGTGCCGAAGCTTAGGTCAATACTACCGGCTGCTGCACCCGGTGCGCCGTATATGTATGTGCCCAGGCTCTGGTCGGTGATGGCGGACCCGTCATTGGTAGAGGTATAAATATTGGCTGCGCCAGTAATTGAGCTAACGGTCGCAGAATCATCGACCGCATAGGGGCCGATACTAATTAAAGCCGCATTTACGACCTGCAAAGATGAACAAATTGCAAGGGCAAGTGTGAGTAAAAGCTTTCTCATATCGATAAATCCAAATTTCGTATACAGGTTATTTAGCGCGTTTAAAGCTTAGAGCTCCGCCCGTGTTTAAGCTGGTAGATGAGCCGGTTGCTGTGTTAACCGATGTTGTTGTTACCCCGGATATTTGCGGTGCACCGGGTATAGCGGGAGGGGCTGGTACGCGAATCACGGCAACCGCTTCGCGTAAAAATGCTGAAGTCTCATTTGCACGGAAGTTTACATCAGGTGTTTGTGCCGGAGGGGGTGTGACTTTGGCGACAGGACCTGCCGCAGGTTTAAGACCTTCAGCCCACTTCCCCCACATGTATACAGAATCTTTTTCAACAGCCATTACCTGAATCGGTAACAGCAGCGCTAGTGTTAAAATATATACGGATTTCATCATCTTAAACCTATAACATTCGACATATTTTACGAGCAATAAAAGTGCCATATATTCTAATCGACAGGATAAACAGGGGTTTAATCTATTAGATATTGCTTCGTTTTAATTATTATTTCTGTGTAAATTATACACATTTAATTCGATTATATGCAGCGGCAATTTGATGTCTATTACCCGTTTGAGTGCTTTCTTTAGAAAAATAAAATAAGTTATTGATTATTTAAGAATTATTATAAGGTCGAATAATAAAATCAGGTTCAACAGATTGGGCCTGAGATTTTAAGCGGACGTGTTTAATGTTTAATTATGTAAATATTACCGTCAAATAAAAACGACTCTGTCGGCAATATTTACAAAGAATGAATTTAGAAGAAATAGCGTCGCAAATTGACCTCAAGGAAATTGCGATCGTAAGTAAAGTCTTCCTCATTTGAATCATTATCCGTGTAGGTGTACTGCGCATTCAGGGTCCATGATTTTAAGACGCCGGATCTAAAGTCATGGCTTACACCTAACACAGCTAATAATTCAGTTTCATCTCGTTTGGCATAACCATTTACGGTGTCAGCGGCTTTATAGCGGTAATCACGGCTGCTTACGGTGAGGTAGCTTCGTGCATCTTTCCAGGCGGGCATCTGACCGCCAAAATAAATCTCACCTCCTGTGGAGTGTAACTCCGCTGCCCGGGCACCATTGTCATGATATTTAATCCCAGCCTGAATGCCGATGGCCTGTTTTGCATAATATTTGGCAACGTCAACTCCCCACATGGTGAGTGTGCCTGTGAGTTTCTGGTCTTCTACATTATCGTATTCACGGGCCAGGGTGATATTTTCAAAGGTAATTTCAAGGTCTTTCATGATGCTGTAGGTGTATAGTGGATTGATGCCTACGAAATTGGCGTAGCTTTCATTACCGAAGAAGATTTTGTCAATTTTAAAATTAAACGCCCCACGCCATGATTCGTCTGCGATAAGCGCTGGGCCCGTATTAAGTGAAAGTACGGAAAGGTTGAAGTCACTGCCGCCCGAGGTGTGCGTTTTATTAAAGGCCGTGGCCTGACTTTGCCATTCAAAATCAACAATGGACTGGCCGATATGTAATGCCTGGCTGGCGCGTGAGCGGTGTGAATAGGTAAACATGAATTGACCACCACTGCCACTTTCACCTTTTGAGTCTGGTGTTACACCGATATCTTTGGCCGGGCCTAAATTTATATTTGAATCCGCAAAAATACCCGCTGAAATATACATTGAAGATGACGAGCGCTCGGCGGCAGTTTTGATGTCACCGGATAGCTGTGCGATATAGGCGGTGATAGTCAGCTTAACTTCAGCTGGGGTTTCCGGGTCGTTTAAAACCTGAAGGAGCTGTTCCTTTGCATCTTCATATCGACGGGTTAAATGATAGGATACCGCAAGTTCAAGTCGCGCTCGGTGCAAGCCGGGTTGATTACTGAGGATGGTTTCAAAAATTTCAATTGAATTGAATAGTTCGCCGTTCTTGCGATATTTAAGGGCTTCTTCAAACAGTGTCTCCGGGTCGATGGCTTCTTCTGCAAAAGCTGGCTGAAATATAGGCAGCAATAACAGCCCACTCGTCAGGCAGGTAGAAGCGAGAATCTTGTTAGTCATTTAAATTCCTTAAAAACAAAATATTAAAAATTTTTCCGATATTGACGTTTTTTAACAATATTTACAAGAAAAAGAAACTAATCGTTGATTAGGCGTGCTTCGTTCGGGTGGTTAATAGCTGTCTCATTCAAGCATCCACTGGGTGAATGGGCTACTATCATTAAACATAATTAAGAAATCAGGACTAAGCCCGTTAACGCTAAAATCAATAATTCCCCGGTTATTTTTTTTCTGTTGTATATGTTTCTGTTAATGCCCGGTATATCTAAGGCCGGATTGTTTGGCTATCAGGAAAATGAGCAGAGTAGTTTGAAAATGTTTCCCCAGTGGTTGGCTATGCTTGAGCGTCACGTTAAACAGCGCTCTGCAAAATCGCAGTGTACAACAAACAATCGGGATGAGTGCCGCATAAAAAACTGGTTAAATTTTTTGCAAAGCATTCGACATTTGCCAAAAAAACAACAGCTAAATAAAGTTAACCTTTATGCTAATCAGCATGATTATATTCTGGATATTGAAAATTACGGACTTGAAGATTACTGGGCGGCACCCTACGAGTTTTTATACAATAATGGCGACTGTGAAGACTTTGCGATTACGAAAATGTTATCGTTAAAAATATTAGGCTTTAATATGAACGATATTAGAGTTGTGGTTTTACAGGATACAAATTTAAGAATCGCCCATGCAGTATTAGCCATTGATACAAAAAATGACACACTAATAATGGATAATCAGGTTGACGATGTTATTTCGCATAAATATATACTTCACTATGTGCCGGTGTATGCGGTAAACGAAAAAAAATGGTGGATGTTTTTACCGAAGTAAAACAAATGTGTTAAAAACAGAATTCAAATGACATGATAAAGAAAATAACAAAGAAAATAAGATGAAAAATAAATCGAGCATAGAGAATCATTCACGCTTAGTAAAATTTTCCCCAGCAATAGCCAGTATATTATTGATAGTGTTTATTGTGCTAAGTTTATGGATGATATTTGAATATGCTCAAAAAGAACGGGATAGAGACTTAATGAGCTGGCAGTCAAGGTTGGCGCTTTTAGCCGAAATTAGAGCAAGCGCAATTGAGGACTGGATAGAGAAAAGAAAACGCCAGTTACATAAACTGGCAAATAACACCACCGTAAAATTATTTTTATCTCAGCATGTAAAAAAAGATGAAATTAAGAGCGAAATATTAAATGCTCAACAGGGACATGTAAGAAATTTATTAAGAATAAGCGCCGAACGCTTTGGTTTTGCGGAGGATACTGCGGGTGTCAATCAGCTCAATATAAATAAAACCAGTGAATATGGTTTGGCTATCTTAGGTGATCAGCAGCAGCTTATAATGTCTACAAAAGGTTTTCCTAAGAACCTTAAAAATAATAAAGATGTAATAAAAAAAGTATATAGTAGCGGGGAAGCCCAGATAATCGACTTATATGCGGGCAATAGTCAACAGCCCGTTTATGGCTATATTATTCCAGTATTTCATATACAGGATTTAGAAGTAAAAGCACCGGTGGGTGCTATTATGTTGTTATTAAATCCACAGAAAAATCTCTATAGTATTTTACAGAATAAGCAAAGTGTTACTAAAACAGATGAAAGTCTCCTGGTTAGGCAGCAGGGCCCTTCGCTAGTATATATCAGCCCTGTTAAAGATGATTTTAAACTGTTTCACCAGTTGCCAGATAATCATCATCAACTGGCGTCATCTTATGCATTTCATAACCCGGGTGGGTTTGCCGAAATGAAAGATTATAATGGCAAGTCGGTTTTAGTGACTGGGCGAAAAATTAAAAATAGTCCCTGGAGCCTGGTGCAAAAAATTTCTGCAAAGGAAGCACTGCAGGAGTCAAATAAGCACCAGAAGTTTTTACTCACGACATTTACTTTGTTTGTGCTGCTGGTGGCTGCTGCGTTTATTGCTATCTGGCGACATAGTACAAGTATTCGGTTGCAGGTGTTAAGTCATGCACTGGAAACCCGTACCGCATTGCTGGATGCGGTAACCGATAATATTCAGGAGAATATTCTGCTGATTGATAAAGATGAGAGGATTGGGTTTATTAATCCAGCATTTGCGCAGGTGTTAGGCGAGGATATAGATGAAATAAAATTGAAACATATGCGCAGTATATTAGGCAAACAAACGGCAGGCTTATTGAAGCAAAGTATCGCTGAACCAAACCATTCTCAGGTGTGTACATTAAGTCTGGGCGGTGTTGAGAAAACGTATCACATTACGTCAACCCGGCTGGTTTCTGGTGAACATCGACATGATATTTTATTTGTGTTACATGATATTAGTGAAATAAGAGCCGAACAGGAAAAGCGCGAACAATTAGGCAGAGGCATTATTTCTACATTAGTAAAAGCGGTAGATTTACACGATCCCTATTGTGCCAATCATTCGGAGCGCACCCGCGAAGTTGCCATGGAAATTGCCCGGGAAATGCAGCTGGATAATGTGCAGTTAGAGTCACTGGAAATGGCGTCATTGCTTGCAAATATCGGTAAATTGTTTGTGCCAAAAGAAATACTGACAAAAATGCAAAAATTATCAAATGAGGAATCTGATCAGCTCAAAAAACATATAGTGTACGCAGTCGATATTTTATCTGAGCTGGCATTTACTGGCCCAGTGGTCGATATTATTTCCCAGAAGAGTGAGCGCCTCGATGGAAGTGGTTATCCGAATGCACTGGCAGGGGATGAGATCATGCTTGAATCTAGGATACTGGCGGTTGCCGATGCCTTTGTTGCTATGGCGAGCTCTCGAGCCTATCGGCAAGGCCGCGGGGTAAAAGAGGTGGTGGACACCCTGATAGAACAGTCTGAAACCCTCTATGATCGGCATGTGGTGGCAGCCCTTTTCCACATTTCGGAAAATAAAGCCGACTGGAAAACATGGCAAAGCATATAATTTAGAGCCGTTGGGTGGCTATATTAGCATTATCTGTTTGTTTTTTGAGCCAATGACAGACATTATTCTATTGTTAATATAACAAAATGAGTATAAGTCAGGAGCTCGTGATACACATGTATGAACCCTTTTACGGCCTAAAGGAAAAGCCTTTTACCCTGTTGCCTGATCCGGACTATCTCTATTTAAGCCCGAAGCACCAGCGTGCCCTCACACTTCTTGAATATGGCATGATGAATCAGGCGGGTTTCAGCGTAATTTGTGGTGATACTGGAGCGGGCAAAACCACCCTGATTCGACGTCTTTTGAGTGAACTGGGCGATGACACAAAAGTCGGCCTGATAACGAATACCCATCACTCTTTTGGTGAACTGCTCAACTGGGTGCTAATGGCGTTTGGCCTTGATAGTGATGGCAAAAGTAAAGCCCAGATGCACCAGATGTTCATTGAATTTCTTATCGACCAGTATGCACAGAATAAGCATACGGTTCTGATTGTCGATGAAGCGCAGAACATGAGTGCAGATACTCTCGAAGAGCTGCGCATGTTATCAAATATTAATGCGGATAAAGATCAGGTGTTGCAGGTGATACTGGCAGGCCAACCCGCTTTACGAGAAACACTACGTCAACCTGAATTAATGCAGTTTGCTCAACGCATCGCCGTTGATTATTACCTGGAATCATTAAGTGCTGAGGAAACCCAGGCCTATATTGAACATCGATTAGGGGTGGCGGGAGCACAGAAAACGATATTTACAAAAGATGCCTGTGAAGCGATTTTTAAATACAGTGGAGGGACGCCCCGCTTAATTAATCTGCTTTGTGATACAGCGTTGGTTTATGGTTATGCAGAACAAAGCCAGACCATAAATGAGCAGCTAGTGCACGATGTGGTGCGAGAGCAGCATAGCAATAGTATTATTCCAACTTTTAATACCAGCCAACCTGTAAAGGACGCTGTTGTCGAAGAAGAAAAACAAAAATTTGAAGGCCAGTCAGCTGAGAGCCAGCAGGGTGTTAATACTGCACTAGAAAATGATGCGCTAGAAAAACAGAAGGTCGATTCAAGCTTAGCGGGTGCCACTCAGCAAGGCATTCAACAAACTACGGCGGCCAGTATGGTAACCGGTTCGGCATCAAGGGCTGCAAGCCATGCAGTGACCGCAAGAGCGGAAGGTGCTGATCATTCAATACAGTTAAAGCATACAGATAAAACCGCATCTGAGAACAGGCGCACTATGAAGGCTTCAACCGACACTGTGGCTGAGCATAGTGCAGAAAAAGGACAACAGGAAAAAGTTCTAAAAGATGATTCAAATGTAACTCACATCAAGGTTATGCTATCAGAAGATAATACAATACAAGAAAGTCAGGATAAATTTACAAAAACAATAAGAAGCAACATGGATGAACTGAAGGGTGACGAATCTGCATTTTCAGATTCTCAAAGCGAACCGTCATCAGCAGGTCAAACTACGACGACACAACAGAATAAACATCGCAGTAAAAAAGAAGAAACCATTAAAGCTGAAACCATTGAGGAAGGATTAAATAAATCTGAGTCTTTTGATATGGAAGATAATGAAAACATGTCACAACAAAACAAAGGTGAAGCGAAACATTTCACTGAACGCAGACATGCGCCAGATGATGCGTACCCTATTGTTCATGTTGAAGAAAACCCTAAAAAAGGCCTAAGCATGATATTAATGGCATTAGTCGGCGGGATGTTTGTGGCTTCAGTTATTATGATGGGCGCCGCCTGGATCATGTTTGGAAGCTCGGATAAAAACAAACAAGTAGTATCGTCACAAGACTTAAATCTGCGTGCCAGTAAGGATATTGAAAATCGTGAGCTTATTGCGTTGCAAAAAGAACGCGATGCAGCACTGGCCGTCAACCGTGCACTGGAAAGAGAACGGGATGCGGCCTTGCAGGCGGCAAAAGCCCAGGAAGAGATTCGTGCAGCTGAATTACGTGCTGCTGAAACGCTTGCAGCACAGAAACGGGAAGCATCAAAACGTTTACAAGAAGCCAGAGCGCGAGCAAGAGTAGCGGAGCAGGCGGAATCTGAAGCACGTGCCCGGGAATACAGATTGAAGCTTAAAACAGAAAAGAAAGAAGCCGAGCTGGAACGGCAGCGTCAACAAATGTTGCAGGAAGAAAAAAGGCGACTTGATGCGCTAGCACTTGAGGAGCAACAGCTTGAGCGGCAACAACTGGAAAACAAGCGCGCCCGGTCTGCTACAGAAAAACCTGCAACAACGCAGCAACAGCCAGTCGTCGTAGAAGATAGAGTCGCTAAAGAAAGCAAAGCAGACATAAAGTCAGAGAAAAAAGAAAGCTTTTCTGCCAACCCTTGCAATAGTGCATCGGCTAAATTTCTTTCAACCTGTAAAAAATAATTTTCTGTGTAGCCATCAGATGAATGAGCAAATTTAAAATTTGTCACTGGTTTAAAGTAGGGGTTAAAGTGTGAAGCAGGTTTAAGAAAAACCTGTATGGCTCATTAAACTGTTTAAAAAGTATAAATTATTTAATTGATTAAATAATATTTGAATATAAAAATAAGCATTGTTAAAAGGATTAAACATGAGTGCAAAATACAGTTTACTCGTTTTTATTATTGTTGGTGCCCTGCTATTGATAAACAGTCTCTGGCTATCCAGAACTAATCCTCAGGAGAGTTTTCAGGGTGATCTCCCTGGGGATCTCCGGGGAAATCTCCAGGGAAAAAATCAGGAAAAGCACCAAGCTAATCGCCAGGCAAATCATCAACCTGGTGTTAAAACAAGTGGCAACCTGTCACAATTATGAACAGACCATTTCTTAAGCGGTTCCTGAAATTCGCTGCTATATCTTATAAGCATTGTTATATTCTACTGTAATTGAGCTACACTTAAATTCAACAGGTATCTGACTAAGTCTATGTGTTTTTAAATACACTTAATCAGGAATTTGTGGATAGAGTGAGCAGGGCATAACGTTCAGTTGTTGGACGTCATCGAATATTGAGAGCAATATGCAACTATCAGACACTACTAAAAAAATACACCTGCACTGGCGCAGAACGAAAATCATTGCCACACTCGGGCCTGCCAGTAAAAGTGAAAAAAATATTACTCAACTCATCGAGGCGGGTGCCAATATATTTCGTTTAAATATGTCCCACGGTACCCATGATGAACATCGGCAATTAGCCGGACGCATTAGAAAAATATCCAGACGTAAAAAAATACATGTCGGCATATTGATGGATTTATGCGGTCCGAAAATACGTGTTGGTGAATTTGAAAATGGCGAAATCGAGTTAACGGTTGGTGAAGATGTTATCGTCAGTTGTTCAAGTTCAAATGGAAGGCCGGGGCTGATACCATCACAGTATAAAAGTTTGTATAAAGATGTAAAAAAAGATGAACGCATTTTACTGGATGATGGGAAATTAGAATTAAGAGTTAAATCCGTGCGTGAAAAAGAAGTGAACTGTGAAGTTGTTTATGGCGGGATACTGAAAAATAAAAAGGGCCTGAACCTTCCCGACTCGGATATTTCCACTAACAGCTTTACCGCGAAAGATAAGAAAGACAGTGAACTTGCGGTTGAACTCGAGGCCGATTTTTTAGCATTGAGTTTTGTGCGTGATGAAAAATGCATAAAAACACTGAAGCGTTTCGTGGAAAAATCAGGCGGTGATATACCTGTTATTGCCAAAATAGAAAAACCCGAAGCAGTAAAAAACATAGATAAAATTCTTTCTGAAGCAGATGGCATAATGGTTGCGCGGGGTGACCTGGGAATTGAAATGCGTGCACAGCAGGTTCCGCTGATTCAGAAAAATTTAATCAATAAAGCCAGGTTACATGCAAAGCCGGTTATCGTTGCTACGCAAATGCTTGAATCGATGATTGTAAGCTCAAAGCCTACAAGGGCGGAGGTGGGTGATGTTGCCACCGCTGCACTATCGAGTGCAGATGCGGTTATGCTATCAGCCGAAACCGCGAGTGGTGATTTTCCCGTGTTGGCGGTCACCATGATGGATGAAATTTTGCGAGAGATGGAAGGCTATCAGTGGGAACATGGAAAGTTTGGTGAATCGGATTTTGAAGAGTGTGCTGAAATGATTGAGCCAGATAGAAAGGCGGTAGCGCGAGCCGTAAAATCCCTGGCGGCTGAATTGAGTTTGCAGGGAATTATTGTGCCAACCAGAAGCGGATCAACCGCCGGTGTCTTATCTGCAGATCGACCAAGTGCGCCCTTAATTGGCGTGAGCAGTAACCCGGTAGTGTGCAGAAGGCTGTCATTAAACTGGGGTGTGGTACCGGTGCTAATTGAAGAAAAAATAACCCATGACTGGCAGGGGTTGTGTAATGAAGTGGCTGATTTGTGTCAGCTAGCGAGCACCGGAAACCGGGTGTTACTGGTGTCCGGCTTTAGTAATGATGTGGATCTAAATGAGCCTGTGTTGAAACTAATGAAAATAAGAATTTGATTACCTGAAAAAAAATTGAAGTATGTCTGTAAAAATTTAATTCTAATCTGAAATATTTCAAAACTGAGTTAAGCTTAAGCTGGCACTTATGGCTAAAATTGAGTGTTTTAAACCACCCTCCCTTTTTTGAGATTATATTTATACAGCATGGGGCATCAGGACATGCTGTGGCCCAATTTTATATACCTTAATATCCTGCGGAAGAACATCATCCAGAAATCCCACTTCAACATTCTTTAGTAATTTTCTATCCGACATATAACGGCGACCACTGCCTGAGAAGACATAGGCATAGTTTCCAGGCTCGGCCCATTGAGACATGCGGTGCGCTTTACATAAACGACCATGCTCCAGATTAAAAGCGTATAAAAAGCAGTTATAACGCATAACCGATGGATCTTCGGTTAATAATCGATCAAGGTCAGATTTTGACGGGTCCAGGCCTTGTTTCATAACCACAGCGGGCTTTAACGTCGTGCAGTGAACATATAATTGTTTATCTATTGCGGGTATTTTGCCTTCCTGCCATCTTGCTGACTTAGTCTCACTAAATTTCATACGTTATCCTTAAGATATTATTTTTATAATGACTGGCTTAGTATATTACCTCATGGCAGGATTGTAGAGTTTTATATTGCCTGAATGGTTTATCAAAATACGAAGCCCGCCTAGTATTCTAATTACGGGGTGAGCGTGGTCGAAACACTGCAAACCATTGACTACTTTAACTCTTCACCTGCATTCACTAACACCGACTCCTGCTTGAGTTTGCTATCGAGAAAAAAGCAGGCAAATGGTGTAACGGATGCGAGCAATACCATCATCCAGAACATTACAGACCAGCCCTGCTTGTGGCTTACGGGTAATGACAGGCTGACAAAAGCTAGCCAGAGTATGCCGTGGGTCATGCCCACCTGCCAGACTATATCAAAAGCACCGAAGTGGTATTTTGCTGGCATGGCGATTAAAAACAGGACGATAAGTGAAGTGCCTTCAATAAGGCTGAGGATTCTAAAGATCTTAAGCATGTAAAAACTCGATTGTTACTTGATAAAAAAAAGGAGTATAGCTGATGAGAGTAGACTTATTGGCATACCCTGACAGTTTATAGACTCACCGGCAGATTTTATCCGCCGAAAAGCAACGCAACCATCAGAGTCAGGGACAATTGTTTCTAATATTAGCGGAAATTGTTCTCTAGCTCGGGTTTTACTCATTTTTCTAAAAGTTGTTTAGTCGGTCAGGTATCCGGTTCCCAGATCAGGAAAAACATCTTTAATGATTAATGTACCACTTTAGGTACCATCGCTAATCCATGGTTCAGTGCTAGTGGTTCCATCATCAGCACCAAACAGAAAACGTCCACCAGAAAAGCGTAAAGGCTCTTGCCCCTTTCTGTAATTATATGAAAAGAGTTCAGGAAAAGAGCTGTTAATACTATGCTCGAAATCCTTCAAGTCTCGTCGTATGAGTTTATATGCTTAAACAAGTGTCCGCTTTTGGCCGGCAACAGAAGTTAAATAATTTTAATCTCGATATTGATTTAGTTCGTTAATTAAATACAAAAGAAAAAATTTGAGTGGCTGCTTCTGAGACGTTAGCGACCATTATTGGTGAAATATTAAGTAGACATTAATTCATGCTTTAGAAGGGGCGTTGATCACCACATAGGAGTCATTTGGATATTACTTATATAGGTAACAAAAAGACGAATTTAGAGTATGATATTGTCTACTTTTCGTGGGTAACATCAGTGTCTAAGAAATGAGCAAACATCATCACATCGGGTTACTAACAACCGGGCAAGGTTTTTTGAATAGTGCCAACAGACTTAATGATGGGCCTCAATATTTAGCTGCTCCTCTGTCAGTTTACTACCTGTTCTTTCACGGCATGGAACTGGCACTTAAGTCCTTTATATACTTAAATACTAAGGATGAAAAAGATCTAAGGAAAATCGGTCATAATCTGGAAGCAGCATGGAATAGAGCCCAGGAATTAGGCATTGAAGAAATATATCCGGAAAGCCAAGAACTTCAAGAGTGTATTGCTATGGTTAACCCCACATATAAAGGCAAAGAACTTGAGTATTTCTATCCAGGGCTAAAACAACTTCCGGCAATAGAGCATGTAAGCAATGCATGCAATAATTTAAATGCAGCTCTTGACCAACATTATAGGTCTGAGCTAAAGAGCAACACGTAACAAGGCAATTAACAGCGACCGCAAAAAGCGAGTCGCGTTATCTTAATCGTTAGGCGTATAAAATGAAAGAAATCAAGATCATTAATTCTGCAAATCAGCAACATGATCTTTTCTTTGCATTTAAAGAAAACGGTATAGTAATAATTGATGTTGGTAGCTCTGATAATAGTAGAGCAAAATATAGCAAATTGTTCTATTCAACTAGAAACACCTTTGATGATGCAAAGAATATTACAAAATCGTGCAACAATGGATGGAGCAAGGAAAACCACACAATTATGTTTATGAAATATAGCTTATCGCCTATAAATCGTTCAAACGGACACTTAATGTGGATTGGCTTAAATTTACCGGAAAGGTGATGGAGAAGAAATCGATCTTAATGAATCATTATACTGGCATGAAAAATCTTTTATTTTTAAAAAGAATAATGCTAGATTTGAAATACCAAGAATTAAAAAAGAAATAGAGAAACTGAATAACTAATATTTGTTTAATTTAAGCAAGTATAAATAGTAAATATAAAAATGTATAACGAGACACGGGTCTCGTTAATTCAACTGTTATGTGTCTTAGGATATTTAATTGCTAGAAAAATTGTTTGGAAAGAAAAAACCTGTACAACTTGAAGCTAAGGTTTCTGACATGGAGTTTCTCGGAGATCTCGAGGGAAATGGAGTTAGCGCATTAAGATTTGAAATAGGCAAAATTCTTCGGTCATTCTCGCAGGTCGAAAATGCATATTTTTCGAAGTTGAAGTATAAAGATGAAGACAAATTTCGCATTGCGCTTATCATAGAAGCATCAGAATCGTCACACGAATTAGGCAAAGAAATAGCTAATAAGTGTGCTGGAATATCTCCAATGGATGTCATGTTTTCTAATTCCTGCACACCCGCCTTGTTTCAAAACATAAAGGAAAACTCAGAACCACTTTTTAGTGATACAAATCTATTATTTGAGTGCCCTATAGTAGTCTCAAGAGGCTCAAATGGGGAGATGCCTAAAGAGTGGAAAGGGGCGATTCTTAGTTATTATGTTGCCGCCCCGGATTATGAGTCGGCACTACGTAGAGCCGCTGATGATTTAAAGTCTGACGGTTATAAGTTCGAAAACGTCTATGACGGAAAGGTTAACCAACTCGACCCAACTATATGGTGGGACCAATATGTCATGGAAAAATGGTCTGAATACTCTGATCACTTCCCCTCCCAGGAAGATGTTGAAATTATTGTTATTACTGGGGGGATCCATAAAGGGCCGGCTTTGGGTTGGGAGAACGAAACAAACAACACATAACAACATGCCCTGAGGTGGACCACAAGCCCAAAATTAGCTATTAACGGGCATACCGTAGAGGTTATTCCTAGTGTTCTCAATGTCTGCTTTCTTGCATCCTGGAATATATCTTACCGTCCGCTTCTGAAACTAAGCTGACTCATACTTGAAGCAAAAAAGATCCATTGATCGATAATGCGTAAGTTAAGCCAGAATTTAACAAAGGCCAGCACCAGAGTGTAAGCTGAGCTTGAATCATTAAATTTAGGATTTCGCTTATTAAGCAATTTGGCTTAAACTTCAAACAAACAGCAAGATTTAGTCTGAAGCTTTTTTGTATACTGCCAGATCAGGTATGGGTTAATACATCCTATCGCTGCAATACTCTAATATTTGAATTCAGGACGTTTATATAAAAAATCAAAGCATCCGCATTCAATATTACTCTAAAAAAACCAGTCCAATACCATCCTGTTCGTGACGTACCACTTTTGCTCGATTGATAGGGGGTTCTTCACCATCGCCGAGTTGATTTTTTAATCGAACTTTAACTTCCGTGTCGATATCAGGCAACTCGATGTCGTCGAGAATGAGGTAGAGTCCGCCATCACTGATGTTGCGGGTGCGAACATTAATCATGCTCTGCCCTGGGAGGGTGAGTTCAATTTCGACAATGAGGCCGATGCGTAGATGCTTTCTGTTTTCAGCTGACATAATACTTTTTAAATTTAAATCGAATATGTCTAATCATAGCTGTCAATTTTGAGCTGTCAATTTTGAGTTTGCACAGAATTAAGAATCTGAGTGATGTCTTTGAGCCATCGATCAAAGGTGCTTTTTAGTTCTGGATGATTAAAAAGATCATTATAAATATTAGGGTTAATGCTGACAAGAATGGTGTCATCACCCTCCGCGAAAATGGCAATTTTAAGCGGAAGATAGGGAATTAACTCGGGATATTTTAATGATAAATCCTGTATCTGCTTGCCTTTACCAAAAAAAACCACCCGGTACTTGTCCGTTTTGTAGCCTTTTTTGCTCAGTCCAACATCGACGCGCTGTACGCGACTGAGCTCGTAGCCCTGCTTTCTAATGGCGTCCTGTAGCATTGACATGGTTTCGGGAAATGCCTCCGATGAACGAATCATAATCATTTCGCCGGTGTCGACGGCCTGGCTGAGCGGTGTAAAAAACAGGCCGCTTAACAGGCCGCTAATGAGTAATGTGCGCAGGTAATTCACAGGCTGGCATCCTCTAATATACTGCTATAAACATCATGCATTCTGTCACATGATTCATCCAGTTCATCATTGTTGAAAAGTTGGCTAAGGTGTTTGGGGTTAATCGTCATCATCTGGACCTTGCCGTTTTGCTCGGTGACAGTCAGCCGGCAGGGTAAAAACATGCCCACCCGCGGGTCAATTTTCAAGGCATCGTATAAAAAGCTAAAGCTGCAGAAATAAATAATGGTTTGTCTGGGCTGGCCTTCTGCGTTTGTTTCGGGTTTCTGGATATTAAAGCCGTGGGTCAGTGCCTGGTCTCGAATATGAACAAAATTTGAGCCGGAAATCGCGCGCTTCACATTGGCAATGGTTTCCTCAAATGAATAAGGTGAATCAACAATTAAGCTCGCGGGTTCCTCTTGATACACTGGCTTGTGGGTCAGCTTTTTAACCTGAAAACTTCTGATATAACTTACCAGATCGTTAACATTTTGATCGCTGAGGCCAAGCTGTTTAGCGGAGGGCATGGGGGTGTTTTTTCGACCATGGGTGATTATAAAATGTAGCATGGCATCGGGAGCTGAATTTAGCAGGCCCTGGTTATTTAATGCAGGAGGTGTAATAGCAATGCCGCTGGGGCGTGAGAAATGTAACCCTGAGCCTTTGCCGCCCTGGGCATTTTCTCCATGGCAGGCCAGGCACTTTTCTTTATACAGGACAGCGCCCGCAAGCTTGTCAGCCTGGATGTCAGCATCTTCCCAGACCGGTGCCGGTGCGGTGCGCCAGCTATCTATATAATTAATAATGGCATCGATGTCAGATTCAGACATCCAGTAATAAGATGGCATGATTCGATTGGGTCGGCCCAGTCGTATCGTATGTTTTATATAGTCCTTTGACGCGGATTTTAAAAAATCATCATTTGAAAGGGGAATACCCATGCCCCCCTGTCCCTCACTGCCATGGCAAATCGCGCAGTTTTTGAGGTAGATTTCCTCACCCCGGTTCTCGGCAAGGCTGCTTTGAATGGGGGCAAGGCTGTACAGGGCAAGTAATAAAACGAGCAGCGGCTTTTTGAATTTGTAAAAGTTATTAGTCATCATGAGGCTTAAAATAATAACACGGATAGATGTGATTTAGTTGATGCATATTAAATAATACTCATATACTAATATGGCTCAAGCGTTCTGAGGTATCAATTCAGGCGTCCGCTATATCATTCCATATTTTTTTAAGGCGTTTGGCAGAAACCGGGCTCAGTGTCCCGATTTCCTGGGCAAATAGCGATATACGGTATTCCTCCAGCAGCCATCGATATTGTTCAAGCTGCGTCGAGCGCTGTTGGTTGCTGGTAAGAGCATCCGCACGTTTTTTATATTCTGCCCACAATGCGGAAATTTCAATTCGCGATTTACGATCGCGATCCGGATTGGCCTGGATTTTGTCAAGACGCTTTTCGATGGCTTTCAGGTAGCGGCGGTAATTAATTAAATTTTCGCTGGGTGTCGTTAGAACAAAATCGTTATGTAATAAATTATTTAATTGATCCTGGATATCAGTCATGGCATCTAACCAGTTGAGCGGAGGATTTTTAAGTTTTTTCTTTAAGCTATGGTAAAGGTTTAATATCTCACTCAATAACGCGATAAATTCAGTTGTCTTTTCATCAATATCCTGTCGATTTTCAAGCAGTGATTCAAATTCGGCGGTGGTTTTTGGAAGATGTTGTGTAAAAAGCTGATCGATGATACGAAAAATAATTTGAGTTTTTAGCTGTTCACAAGTGCCAATAGAAATATATTTGGCACACAGATTTTGCTGTGCGGATAAACGGGCTTTTAAATGTTTAACCGGTTGAGACAATGCATTTATAAATAACTGACGAAGTCCTGCAAAATGTTTTTCCTGGGCCTCGTGCTTTGAGTTAATTATGCGCACATCGACCTGCCTGGCTTTACTGGCAGAACCGGTAGTAACCAGTACCGGGAAGGCTTTCATGATGATGCCATTATTGTTTATTTCAACATCCTTCGGGATTTTATCTAATATTGTGTAATCGACATCATCCTGTTCAAATTGATGTGTGGTTTTTATGGGCTGGCTATCATCTTTAAAATCAGAATACGTTCGTTGCAGAAAATTAAGATCCCTACTTTGTTGAAGTGTTTTCCCATCGGCGGAAATAACACGAAAATTAAACTGTAGATAATCGGCCAATTTATCTGTATGCCAGGCATCATAGGGAATGTCTGTTCCCGTTATTTTCTTTAAGTGAGCGGACATGGATAAGGTTAAGCTGGTGTTCCCCGGGGTTAACTCGTCAAAACAAAGTTCGGCAAAATTTGGGGCGGGTACGAAATTTTTTCTGAGTTGTTTGGGAAGCGAGCGTATAAGCTCAGTCATCTTTTCCAGCAATAAACCTGGTACCAGCCAGTCGCACACGGTTGAGTTTAATGATGCAAGCCCCGCTGCGGGTGTAATTAAAGTAACACCGTCACAATGATGGCTGGGATCAAAGTGGTATTCCAGAGGGAATTGAATATCATTAATTAAAATAGTGTCTGGAAATAAATTATCTGAAACATGATCCGCATTCTGTTTCATTAAGTCATCGATATTTAAAATTAAATGACCGGTCGCATTATTTTTCACCCATTTATTTAACTGTGGGCCACTATAAATATCCGCAGGTAAATGCTGATCATAAAAAGCATACAAGTCGTTATCGTCAATTAAAATATCCTGACGTCGAGACTTGGCTTCCAGTGTTTCTATCTCATCAATAAGCTGCCGATTTTTATTGTAAAAGTCGTGTCTGCACTCAAAATCACCCTGCACCAGAGCACTGCGAATAAATATTTCGCGTGCTTCCTGTGGGTTAACCGGTCCGTAGTTTATCTTGTTGCCCGGATTTATTAACAGGCCGAAGAGGGTGGATTTACGAGTGGCTGCAACCTGTGCGGATTTTTTCTCCCAGTGTGCCTCGGTGTAACTGTGTTTAATAAGATGGCTGGCTTTTTCTGCGATCCATTGAGGCTCAATTTTTGCAAGATGACGTGCATAGACTTTTTGTGTTTCAACGATGTCCGAGGCCACCACCCATTTAGGGCCGTGATTAAAGAGTCCCGAGCCGGGAAAAATATGAAACTTGCGCTGTCGACAACCTTGATATTCATGGCCTTCGTCTTTAAAGCCTACCTGACTTAAAAAGCCGGTGATTAAGGCGCGGTGTATCGGATCGTAGCCGGCTTCACTGGAATTGAATTTCAGTTTTAACTCAACTAACATTTTTTTAATCTGGCGGTGTGTGTCAATCCATTCACGCATGCGCAACCAGGAAATAAAATGATCTTTACACCATTTACGTAACTTGTTGCCGGAGAGTTCATTTTTAGTCAAATGGTATTTATTCCAGATATTTAGCCAACTAATAAAGTCTGATTTTTTATCTGTAAATTTTTTGTGGGCTTCATCCGCCGCCTGCTGTTTGTTAAGAGGGCGTTCACGGGGATCCTGTACCGCAAGTGCAGATACGATGATCAACGTTTCGCTCAAACAGTTTTCTTTTACGGATTCAATTAAAATACGCCCAAGCTTTGGGTCAATGGGCAGGCGCGCTAACTGTTTTCCAATGGCTGTTATTTTATGGTGTTCATTAATGGCACCCAGTTCATATAGCAGCTTATAGCCATCACTCACTAACCGGGGATCGGGTGGCTCGACAAAGGGAAAGTTTTCCACATGTCCCAGTTGCATTTGTTCCATTTGTAAAATAACAGCCGCCAGATTGGTGCGTTGAATTTCTGGTTCGGTGAATTCGCTGCGTAAATTAAAATCATCTTCAGAAAATAACCGATAACAGATACCGGCACTAACACGTCCGCAACGCCCTTTTCGCTGGTTGGCCGAAGCCTGGGAAATTCGTTCAATGGGCAGGCGCTGTATTTTGCTGCGCCATGAGTAGCGTGAAATACGCGCGAGCCCACTATCTATTACATATTTAATGCCGGGAACCGTGAGAGATGTTTCCGCAACATTGGTTGATAAAATAATACGTCGCTTACCGCCGCTTAATTTAAAAATTTTATTCTGTTCTGCGGCGGATAAGCGTGCCAACAGGGGCAGAATTTCAGTGTTGTGCAAGTTCTGTTTAGATAAGTAGTCGGCGGTTTCACGAATGTCTCGTTCACCGCTTAGAAATACCAGAATATCGCCGTAGGAATGGTGCGTGATTTCATCAACACAATCGGCGATGGCCAGTTGTAAATCCCGTGTTTCACCCTCTGAATTTTCGGTGTCGCGATACTCTACTTCAACTGGAAAGGTTCTGCCGGAAACTTCAATTATCGGAGCATTATCAAAATGTGTTGCAAATCGCTGGGGGTCGATGGTTGCAGATGTAATAATAATTTTTAAATCTTGACGCTTACGAATCAGTTGTTTTAGATAACCCAGTAAAAAATCAATATTTAGACTTCGCTCATGGGCTTCATCAATAATAATGCAGTCGTATTGATTTAAGAAAGGATCATGATGAATTTCAGATAATAAAACACCATCGGTCATCAATTTGATCAGGCTATTTTCACCGAGGCTATCACTGAACCGGACTTTGTATCCCACTACATTACCGGGCTGCGTTTTAAGCTCTTCTGCAATTCGGTTGGCTACCGAACGTGCCGCTAAGCGTCGCGGCTGAGTGTGACCAATCATGCCGGCGATACCCAGTCCCGCATCAAGGCACATTTTTGGGAGTTGAGTGGTTTTGCCTGAACCGGTTTCACCGCAAATAATAATGACCGGATGGTTTTTTATGGCGGTAACAATTTGATCGTGCTTCTGGCTCACCGGTAAATCATCCGGATAGCTGGTGACGGGTTTGTTTTGCAGGCGTAACTGATATTGCCGGGCAGATTTATCCACCTTCATTTGTAGATTGACAAGTGACTCTTCGACTGGCTTACTTGCTTTAATTCGAGACTGAATCGACTGAATTTTACGCCGGCTAGCAAACTGATCTTTTAGCATAATCTGTGAAATAGATTTTTTTATTTGCTCAATTTGATTTTTTTTAGAAGACTGACTCATATATAATTGGTAAAAAGCAAAGTATAAAAAAGTTAATAATTATAAAAGTGATAAGTCATTAATATTATAAATTGTAAATGACTATAAATTACCACCTCAACGTGTTTGTATGTTTTGGCCTGAGCTATGCATAGCTAAATGATTATGTCATTTAACTGACAGTTTTGCTGTTGAATATTGGCTCATTTCTGTAAGAATATTTGAATAGGTGATAATGGAAAGGATGAAACCAGGGATTATACCGCTTTTATTGAAATATCCAGAATTTCTTCTGGTGATGGGCCTGTGCATTTCGTTTCCACTTTATGCAGAAGATCAGCGCCCCTGGCCAATTATTACCTTCACCTGTGATAAATCAAAAAACGAAGTAAAATTAAAAAATGAGGTTAAATGGGGTGAAGCGGGTAAGAATTTTCCATTCAATGCCCTACAGGGCACTTATAATCCCTGGGAGCTAGTCGCCCATGAAGACCGAGCAAAACGGCAATTGCTAACAGAAAAAGCTCGCTACAAGTTTAGCTGCCAATTGGGTGATTCAAAATATCGATTTATAATCAGGCCAAAAATATTCAACACCAACTTTAAGGCCAAGTGCGGCGATCGCCTGTCAGTGAAAGTCACTATTTATAAAGATGAGACCATTCTTCTCCAGGATAAACCCATGGAACGCTTCTGTAATGGCAATGCGCCGGTGATGAAGGGTATCAAAATAAAAGGGGGATCGAGTAAAATTAAGTTTTATGAAGTACCAAGAAGCCGGTTTTACTAGAGAGAGTCAAGCGTTTAGCCGGACAATCCTTCTGGCAAAATGACCGAAGGGAATGGCGCGCCCTGGAGGGTGGAGCCGTTAAAAAATTATGAAATAATTTTAGGCGTAACGCCCGAAGGCGAAGCCGCAGGGCCGGACAATCCTCTTGGCGAGCAATGACCGAAGGGAATGGCGCGCCCTGGAGGGTGGAGCCGTTAAAAAATTATGAAATAATTTTAGGCGTAACGCCCGAAGGCGAAGCCGCAGGGCCGGACAATCCTCTTGGCGAGCAATGACCGAAGGGAATGGCGCGCCCTAGAGGATTCGAACCTCTGACTTCCACCTCCGGAGGGTGGCACTCTATCCAGCTGAGCTAAGGGCGCAGGCGACGGAGTATACCAGAATAATATATCTGCATCTGTTGAATATCAGAATTACCCGTATTTTAATTCCTTAATGATCGGGCTTCCCCTTCTTGCTAATTCAAATTATTTTCTAATTTTATCAACAGTCTGCGAGTACCCGCTATATCGCGGTTTTTTTTAATGTTCAAAATAAGCCATAGATGACCCCGTGCACCCGCCGGCAATCTGAAATATAATGTGCGGCCTTTACAAAAACTAACACCCAGAGACCTTAGCCATGCCAAGCTCAAAAATTATCTATACCGAAACCGACGAAGCCCCTGCATTAGCAACCTGTTCACTGCTGCCCATCGTGCAGGCGTTTTCGGGAGTGGCGGGGGTGGATGTGGAAACCCGGGATATTTCGCTGGCGGGGCGGATTATTGCTAACTTTCCGGATAACCTGAAAGACGAGCAAAAACAGGGTGATGCACTGGCTGAACTGGGTGAGCTGGCTAAAACACCGGATGCCAATATTATTAAATTGCCCAATATCAGCGCCTCTATTCCACAATTAAACGAAGCGATTAAGGAATTGCAGGCACAGGGGTATGCGGTGCCGGACTATCCAGAAAATCCGCAAAATGAGGCAGAGCAGGCGACTAAAGCGCGTTACGCAAAAGTGCTGGGCAGTGCGGTAAACCCGGTCTTACGTGAAGGTAATTCTGACCGACGCGTTGCTGCACCGGTGAAAGAATATGCACAAAAACATCCGCACTCTATGGGGGAGTGGAGCCCTGATTCGAAATCCCATGTGACGTCAATGGAGGCAGGGGACTTTTATGGGAGTGAGCAATCCGCGGTGATAGAAACCGCCGGCGATGTAAAGATTGAATTATTTGCAGAGGATGGCAGTTGCACGGTATTAAAAGAAAAAACCCCGTTACTAGCGGGTGAAGTGATTGATGCATCGGTTATGAGTTGCAGTGCATTGCGGGCATTTTTTGAGGAGCAAATTGAAGATGCAAAAGCTCAGGGTGTCTTGCTTTCATTGCACATGAAAGCCACCATGATGAAAGTATCCGATCCAATTATATTTGGTCATGCGGTGAGTGTTTACTTTAAAGATGTGTTTGAAAAATATGCGGAAACATTTGAAAAATTGGGTGTTGATACTCGAAATGGTTTAGGTGATGTTTACACAAAAATTGCCGGCCTGGCTGATGATCAACGTAAAGAAATTGAAGATGCGATTTTAGCGGTTTATAAAACGCGGCCAGAACTGGCGATGGTAAATTCCGATAAAGGTATTACCAATTTACATGTGCCTAGCGATGTCATTATTGATGCATCTATGCCGGCTGCATTGCGATCGTCAGGAAAAATGTGGGGAACAGATAATCAGTTACACGATACAAAAGCTATGATTCCTGATCGGTGTTACGCGGGGATCTATCAGGAAGTTTTTGTCAATTGTAAAAAACACGGTGCCTTCGATGTGACAACCATGGGCAACGTCAGTAACGTGGGCTTAATGGCGCAAAAAGCACAAGAGTATGGTTCCCATGATAAAACGTTTCAAATACCGGCCAATGGCACGGTAAAAGTGAGCGATGCTGCGGGTCATATTTTATTAGAGCATAAAGTAGAAACAGGTGACATCTGGCGCATGTGCCAGACAAAAGATATAGCTATTCAGGACTGGGTTAAGCTGGCGGTCAATCGTGCAAAATCAACCGGCCAACCTGCCATTTTCTGGTTAGATAAAAACCGAGCACATGACGCCAATATTATTAAAAAAGCCGAAACCTATTTAAAAGATCACGATACTGGTGGATTGCAAATAAAAATCATGTCACCGGTGGATGCAATACGCTATACATTAGATCGAGTAAGAGCCGGTGAAAATACGATTTCTGTTACCGGAAATGTATTGCGTGATTATTTAACCGATTTATTTCCTATTTTAGAATTGGGAACCAGCGCAAAAATGTTATCTATAGTGCCGTTATTAGCTGGCGGGGGTTTATTTGAAACCGGTGCCGGGGGTTCGGCGCCCAAACATGTACAGCAGGTGCTAGAACAAAATCATTTACGTTGGGACTCGTTGGGTGAGTTTTTAGCGATTGCGGTTTCGCTGGAAGATCTGGCTGAAAAGACAAAGAGTGAAAAAGTAAAAGTTTTGGCAGAAGCCTTAAACAAGGCTAATGGTTTATTTTTAAATAATAATAAGTCGCCATCGCGTAAAGTTGGTGAGCTTGATACCCGGGGTAGTCATTTTTATTTGTGCATGTACTGGGCGCAAGCACTGGCCGAGCAAACGGATGATAAAGCCTTACAGGAAAAGTTTATGCCGATTGCAAAACAGTTAACGGATAACGAAAATAAAATTGTCGAAGAATTAAATGCGGTGCAGGGTAAGCCAGCGGATACGGGTGGTTATTATCATATGGATAAAACAAAGGCATCGGATGTGATGCGCCCGAGTGCGACATTGAATTCTGTTATAGATAGTATTTAGTCACTCAGCTACTAATGCTCTGAAATGTATTGCACTAGCCACATTGGCATGGCGCATATTCATCGGTGACAGAACGCCAAAAGGTGGCGGTTCTTCCACGATGGATATATGTCATAACAGGTTAAGTCAATCCTGAGTAAATACTAAACTACGACATAAACCGATCCAGCGAACGATAAGAAATAGCTTCGCTCAGATGCCTGGCTTCAATATCATCCGCATTATCTAAATCGGCAATAGTGCGACTCATGCGTAAAATTCTATGGTAAGCCCTTGCCGATAATTTTAATTTTTCCATCGCCTGATCAAGTAACTCAATTTCAGTATTTTTTAACGAACAGTATTTTTCAGTTTCGCGGCTGCTTAGTTCTGCATTGGTTTTTCCACAGCGTTGCATCTGTTTTTTAAAGGCCTGCTGAACGCGCTTTTTTATTTCGTCGCTGGTTTCGGTGGATTCAGTATTTTCGATGAGTGCTTTACGATCAATAGCCGGGACTTCGATGTGAATATCAATACGGTCGAGCAGCGGTGCGGAAATTCTTGAACGGTGTTTTAGCTGTTGCTCGTGGGTGCATTGGCACAATGATTTTCCGTCACAGTTATAACCCTGCGGGCAGGGATTCATTGCGGCAATTAATTGAAAGCGGGCGGGAAATTCAGCCTGACGAGCAGCCCTGGAAATTGTAATACTGCCGGTCTCCAGTGGCTCACGTAATACATCTAAAGTATGACGGTCAAATTCAGTGAGCTCATCTAAAAACAGAACGCCATTGTGTGCCAGGGAAATTTCTCCGGGTTTTGGGTTTGAGCCGCCGCCAACTAATGCGACACCGGATGCGGTGTGGTGAGGTGCTCGAAACGGACGTTGCCCCCATTCTTCAATATTAAATCCATGATGACTAATGGAACGAATTGCGGCGGTGTCGATGGACTGTTGCTCGGTTAGCGCAGGAAGCAAACCGGACAGGCGTGAGGCGAGCATGGTTTTGCCGGTGCCGGGTGGGCCAACCATTAACATATTGTGGCGGCCCGCAGCAGATATTTCCAGGGCGCGCTTTGCCCGATGCTGGCCTTTTACATCACTCATATCGAGGGTGTGATTTACTTCAGCGGGGGGCTTGAGTGTTGGGCGTTGTAAATCTTCCTGTTGATGCAGAAAGCGACAGATGTCCATTAAATGGCCTGCCTGCAAAACATCCGCCCTTTTAATGAGAGCGGCGAGAAGTGCTGAGTTTTCGGGAAGAATTAAAGTATGAATTAATTTTTTTGCCCCGATGGCGACCGGTAATGCGCCGCTCACCGGTCGTAATTCACCACTAAGTGCAAGTTCACCGTGAAATTCCAGGGAGGCTAAACTGTTATTGGGGATCTGATTTGAAGCCGCAAGAATGCCGATGGCAATGGGCAGGTCATAACGGCCACCGTCTTTAGGTAAATCAGCAGGGGCCAGGTTAATAGTGATGCGCTGCATGGGGAAGTCAAACCCTGAATTGATAATGGCAGCGCGTACCCGGTCCTTGCTTTCACGCACCGCTGCTTCAGGCAGGCCCACAATGGACAGGGAGGGCAGGCCGCTGGAAATATGAACTTCAACACTGACCGGTAGCGCAGTGACACCGTTAATGGCCTGGGTGTTGATAGAGGCGTATGACATGGATTCCGTTCCTTTCAATTAATTCTATTAACATTTAGTGGTTCACTGATCAGCTGTGATTCTAGACAGACTTAATCAGAGATAATCTGGTTTTATTAATGTTTTCGCCAGGTCTGGTATCGCCAGAGATTGCCTTGTTGTTATTTGAGTTCTTTCAGCTGTTTTTCCAGTTCGTCCAGCTTTTCCAGTGTACGCGCAAGCAGGGCACTTTGTACATCAAACTCTTCTCTGCTGACCAGATTCATTTGGTGCAGGCTGGATTCAAGTATGGCTCGAATATTCGCCTTAGCATCCGCCTGTAGTGTTTTAATGCCATCGGGTAATGCGGCGGAAAGCTTATCGACCAGGTCATTAATGTTCTGATTATTAATCATTGATTTGCTCATCTATAAAATGATTAAAGTGTACATTAATTTCTGCGCACCTGCTTTGTGCAAAACAAGGCCCTAAAATGGGGCGTGAAGAATATATATGAACAAATTTGGTGCGAAATGGCGATGGATAAATAAAAATAAGTATATAAGAAATTAATGCAAGTTCATGTTTTAAAAAGATTTATCGTAGTTGGCACGTCTGCTGCTGTGTTCTCTGTCACAAATTGTAAACACTAACCAGAGGTTATTAATATGAAAAAGCTAAATGTTTTAGCGATAAGCGCAGCCGTTGCGGGTGCTTTAGTGAGTGGTACAGCTGCGGCTGATTTAACGGGTAACATTGGCCTTACTAATAACTATCTGTGGCGTGGTGTGTCTCAGAACCAAGATGAAGCCGCTATAAGCGGTGGACTTGACTATTCGCATGATTCTGGCGCCTATGCTGGAACATGGACGTCCAACCTGGCTGACGGGTCTTATGAGCTGGATCTTTATTTTGGTTATGGCGGTGAAGCCGGCGCTATTGCTTATGATGTTGGTTATATTCTGTACATGTATCCCCTTGATGATGATCTTGATTTCTCTGAAATCTACGGTGGAATTGATGTAGCCGGTTTTGAAATTGATCTGGCATTGACCATAGATACAGATGCGGGTGGTGATGATTCAAATATTTATGCTTCAGTTGCTTATACCTTTGATTTAGGTAATGAGCTGAACTTAGGTCTGTTATACGGCAATTATGCTTTTGACGATGATGCTGTAGAAGATTATAGCCATTACTCTGTTTCTCTGTCTAAAGGCGATTTTTCTTTTGCGCTACAGGCAAATGACATAACAGACGACGATGATATGCGCGTTGTTGTTTCATGGGGCAAAGAATTCGAGCTTTAATTTTTTCAATAGCAGGTGAACAGTCACCTGCTATTTTTTGCCTGTAGTACAGGCTTTTTCTGGAGATGATTAATGAAATTAATTTCTGCAATTATTAAACCCTTCAAGCTGGACGATGTGCGTGAAGCACTATCAGAAATCGGCGTGCAAGGTATTACCGTGACTGAAGTAAAAGGCTTTGGTCGTCAAAAAGGGCACACCGAGTTATATCGCGGTGCTGAATATGTAGTTGATTTTCTACCAAAAGTTAAATTAGACGTGGCAGTCGATGAAGGTATTGTCGACCAGGTCATTGAATCTATTCGTAATGCAGCGAACACAGGCAAAATTGGTGATGGCAAAATATTTGTTTATCCGGTTGAGCAGGTTATTCGTATTCGAACCGGCGAAAGCGGTCCTGAAGCACTTTAATTTTTATTGGGGGTAACAAAGTGGAAAATCAAATTTTCGAACTTCAATATGCAATGGACACCTTTTACTTTTTGGTGTGCGGTGCATTAGTAATGTGGATGGCCGCTGGCTTCGCAATGTTAGAAGCGGGTCTGGTTCGTTCAAAAAATACAACAGAAATACTGACTAAAAATGTCGCGCTATTTGCAGTTTCCTGCATTATGTACCTGGTTTGCGGTTATGCAATCATGTATGGCGGCGGCATCTTCCTTGACGGTATTCAAACCGTTGATGTTAATGCGGTATTAGGTGATTATGCAGGCCGTGTTGTTGAAGAGGGTGATCTTAAAGGTCAGCATGATTTTGCTGGCGGTGCAATCTACGCTGGCGCATCTGACTTTTTCTTCCAGGTGGTTTTCGTCGCTACAGCGATGTCAATTGTTTCCGGTGCGGTTGCAGAGCGTATGAAGCTTTGGGCGTTCCTGGCTTTCGCCGTTGTTATGACAGGCGTAATCTATCCACTGGAAGGCTCATGGACATGGGGCGGAGCTTCCGTATTTGGCATGTATACATTAGGTGATCTTGGATTCTCGGATTTTGCGGGTTCAGGTATCGTGCATATGGCCGGTGCAGCAGCGGCTTTAGCGGGTGTGATATTACTGGGTGCACGTAAAGGTAAATATGGTGCGAATGGCCAGATTAACCCAATTCCCGGTGCTAACCTTCCCCTGGCTACTTTAGGTACCTTTATTTTATGGATGGGCTGGTTCGGCTTTAACGGTGGCTCAGTTTTAAAACTGGGTGATATTGCAAATGCAAACTCTGTAGCAATGGTATTTTTAAATACAAATGCAGCAGCAGCGGGCGGTGCAATAGCGGCGCTAATTGTTGCACGTATACGCTTCGGTAAAGCGGATTTAACCATGCTACTAAACGGTGCGCTTGCGGGCTTAGTTGCAATTACAGCAGAGCCATCTACTCCAACGGCATTACAGGCAACCCTGTTTGGTGCAATTGGTGGTGTCCTGGTTGTATTCAGCATTACATTACTGGATAAGCTGAAGATTGATGATCCCGTTGGTGCAATTTCTGTACACGGTACCTGTGGCCTACTAGGTCTGTTACTTGTTCCTTTAACCAATGACGGATCGTCTTTCTCAGGTCAGTTAATTGGTGCAGCAACAATCTTCATTTGGGTATTTGGCGCAAGCTTTGTGGTCTGGATGGCGCTTAAAGTTGTTATGGGGCTACGCGTAAGTGAAGAAGACGAATACGAAGGCATGGATCTTGTTGACTGTGGTATGGAAGCCTACCCTGAATTTACAACCAAATAGCGTGGTTGGTAAATGCCAGTAGAGATGACTCCTGCTGGTTAGTGGTCGAAGCCGGTGTATTGCACCGGCTTTTTTTTGGTATAAAATAAGTAGAATTGATAAAACAGTTTTAAAGTGCTTTATGATAAAAAATATTATTTTAATGATCATGTTAAATTTCTACTCAGTCTATGCCTGTGCGGAAATATATAAATGGGTGGATGAACAGGGAAATATTAACTATGGCGATAAGCCGGTTGTTAATTCGAATGAAATGCAGGTGGATGTTAAAGATAAGGGCAATGTAAAAATCAGTAATACACGAGAAAAAAATCGTCAGAAATTATTAGACGCATATCATCAAGATCAGAAACGTGAAAATAAAGAAAAACAAGAACAAAAGAAGCAGAAGAAAAAAAGACAGAGAGACTGTGTGCAGGCTAAGGATTATATGAAAACCTACGAACGTGCCAGGTCATTATACAATCTGGATAAAGACGGCAACAGGGTAACCATGACCGACAAGGAGAGAAAAAAGTCCACTGCAGAACTAAAAAAATATATACAGAAAAACTGTAAATAAAAAATTTAATAAGTATTGCCGTAATTTAGGAAGGTTTAGCCAATTTTCTTATATTCGGTTTTGCTGCTGGGCTTAGTAAATAAAGTGTCATGTTTGTAAAGTTTGGACAAGCCACGATTGAGCTCTTCAGTAAAATCAGCAGCATCTTTTTCTAGCTTTTTAATGCCCTTTCTATTAACAAAAATAAGTTTGCCCGTATCCATGTTTATAAAAGACAGGCGCAGCCGTCTATTGGGAGTGACGTCGTCGATATAAATTTCACACCAGACGCCGGGTTTAATAGCAGCCGGTAGTAATGAGATTTTACTAAGCACACTATTTCTGTCTGTTTTAATAGTGTTGGCGTCATAAAAATTAGCCTCTTTAAGCAAGTTATTGAAGTGGGTTATCAAAGATTTTATGGCTAATTCTACGGGTTCGGCCTGATTATAAAGCAGTAGAAAGTTGTTGTTTTTGCGAGCTATTTTTAAAAAGTTTTCTTTGAGAGCTGCGTGTTGATTTGAATTGGTCACTGTTTGAATCGAATCCAGCAATTCACAAAATAGTTTAATTGAGCTGCACCATTGTTTACTGTTTTCGCCGTATGATTTAAGTAACTGATAAAGAGCTATAGGCCATAGTTTAAAAACAAGGTTTTGGCAGGGGGAAGGTATTTGATATCCCTCAATGCAGTGTTTTATTTTAACGGCTATTAACTGTTTGAGATGGGAAGTATTGTTTTGATCTCTGCTTGATGTGCTTGAAGATTTAATAGGTAATGATGCGGCTAGCTTTTCAAGCTGTTGATTAGTCGCAGAAAATTTATTGATGTTCGGTGAATTATTAAAGAGTTCAGATAGTATGTGTTGTGTTTTTTTAATAACGGCGGCATTATTTTTTGCGAGAACAGATATTTTTTTTGAAATTGAAAGCGTGTAACGAGCAGGGTGCTTTGGGTTTGAAATAAAATGTGGATCGCAAAGGCTTAGTTTGTGCATAGGGATCTGCAGTCGCAATAAAGCAATTTTGAGATCGGCGGACATCGTGGGGTCATTGCTGATTGTGTTGAATAAGTGCTCAATAAATTCAGATTGTTTGTCAATCATAATCTGTAACCGCTAAAATTTACAAAGACCTATAAAGCCTTCAGAAAATTAATGCTCATCTATGTTGTTGCAGGCATCCATAACCGTAAATGAACATTTAAAATAGACAGGGGTGGCCTGTCTTGCTTATGCTGGATAAAAATGATCCAGTCTTTATATTTATGCATTTATAGTATAAAAACTAAATATCAGCAGTTGTTGATAGTGAGTTAATGACCATGCCAAGCGCATGATCAAAAGCGGAGTGATCAGCAATAATGAGTGATGCGCCGGATGACAGCTCCTGGGTAAAGAGCTGCGCATCTTTTTCAATCACTTTAATGCCTAATCGGTCAACAAAGACAAGCTTGGCTTCTTCCATGATGATAACAGATAGCTTTACACGGCGAGCGGCAGTGTCTTCACCAGTAAATACTTTGAACCAGACACCGGGTCGTACTTCGCGGGGAAGGTTTGATATTTTTTCACGGGCAATATTTACCTGCTCGAGTAATGGATCAATAATTTCCTCTTCGATTTCAAGTAGCGGTTCTTCAAACGCCGGGTCCTGTGTTGAATCAAAGTCGTCAGCGTTTTCATCGACTGATACAAAATAGCTATTGTCAGTGAGGTTGGCAGGATTAAAGGAACTGTTTTCTAATGTTTCTTCAAAATTTAAAAGTACATTGTTAATTTCGGTTTCAATCTCAACCGGATTTTGTTTAGTATCGAGCAGACTGCTGTGTATTAAACCGAGGGTGTCATCTTTTTCCGTGCTCAGACGATTATAGGCCTGTGTGGATTCAATAGGCTGTAACAACTGAATCATCTTATTAACGGTAGTAACCGAATCACGCCAGTTATTACTATTTTTTCCGTATTTTATATAGCGATGAAACATCAGGGTCGACCAGTTTTTGAGAATCAAATTCTGTGCGACTTTAGGTAAAACCTTATCCATGACATGATATTGTAATTCGGCGAGCACCACTTCTCGTGCATGAGTGTGCAGCACGGCTTTTTGAGTGGCTTTTTCCTTTTCAGCGGTTTTACGAATTTCATCAAGCTCAATTTGTTCTAGCTGGGCTTCAGCGGCTTCAAAACTGCTGTTATCAACGTCGAAATCATTGAGTATGGTTTCAACGACAGAGGTTAATTCTGAAAAAAGTAAATCTTCGGGTGAGGATAGTCCGCGGCCTAAGTGAGCGATTAAATTTAAAGTAATTCGGCAGGGGTGATCACCATCGGCAAAAAAGTTTTTGTCTAACATGGCTACTTTAATCACCGGGATCTGTAAGCGCAGTAACAGATTTGTAACCGGTTCAGAAATGCTGGTGTCTTCAATTATGGCGTCGAATAACATCTCAATAAAATCGATGGTTTTTTCATCAACCTGATTGACCTGCTTAGTAATGGCACCGCCATTGCGGCTACCCATATCTGCTAGTAATGCACGCTTAAAATCTGCCGCATCAAATTGTTCTAAGGGCTCTCTGGACTGAGCTACATTGTGCTGTAAATTAGACAGCGCATGCATGACATCACGGCGATCATAATATTGAGTGCCGCTGTTTGAAGCTGCGCTGTTGGCGTTAGTAAATGATGCTGGAATACCTGGACCGGATGCGGTTAACTCGCCATGAATAAACTGACTGACAACCTGGTGCATTTGTTGATGCATGCCGGTTGATGAAGAATTGGCAGAACCCGCACTTGATTGCGATGAGTTAGCATAAGCGGCTGCACCTGTACCGGCAGTATTGGCAAAAGCGCCATTGCCACCTGCTGGTGTGCCAGTATTGTGTCCAGCGCTCTGCTGTTGATGCATGTTGCTGGTGTAGGTGGGCGTTTGCCCCGGATCATAGGTTGGGTTTTCTCTGTACACAGCATCGGTTTCGGCACGGGGCTCATTTTCAATAACCGGTGGAGACGAATTTGATTTAGGTGTTTTTGCAGTGCTGCCTAATTTTATTTGCGGTAAGATTCCCTGGTCTATAAAAATCTGATTTAATTTTAAATACAGAGGTTCAAGGTGAAGGATGACTTCCTGGTCAAATAATTTATAAAGAACCAGTTTGTTGTTAGTGGATAATTCAATATCAATTAATGCGTCTTTAAAAGATTCGCAAATGTTTTTGGGTGCCAGGGCGTCTTTATTAAATATGCCGGTGGATTTAAGTGCTAAAAATTCAATTCTTGCTTCAAGGTGGTTGACGGCTTCACCGTACAGGTGCATGGCTTTTGAATGCATTGCTGAAACCGCAACCATTTCTTCCATTTCGTCCTGATCAACAAGGCTTAATTCATCGTCAAGTGTATCTGATTTTTCGCTATTCTTTTTGCTTGAGGATTGTAAATAAACTTTAAGGTTAGCAGCAAAGTTCTGACCAATATGTTTGCGTTCGGTGCGTAGCATGCGCATGGTGTCAAAGTACTGGTTTTGATCTTCGTTTGAATCTGCATTTTCAGCTAATTGAAATAACATATCGTCAGCACCGTCAAACATGCGTCCGATTAATTCAGAAAGCTCTTCATTCAAGCAGCTTGCAATCTGGCTTATTAAAACTTTTAGCTTGTCACCAGACTCCTGTCCACCTGTGCTATTTGAATTTTTAAATTGATGAATAATTGCACTCATGTATCTATCCAAAAAGGAAAGTTAATTACTGAATAGCACTATTGGTTCTAAGCTTGAATTTCATGCCCTGAAAATTAAAGCCCATGAACAAAAAGTTGCAGGAATAATCCCGGGCCTTAGCGTTAGTGCGCATCTTCTACGGAAGGGAAACCCTTCGGATGCTTTTAACATTTGAGGTGACATGGAATAAATACGAATCACCATATGTACTACTTTAGAGGTTTTAATGAGCCCTGCCGGGATATTTATCACAATCCAGGAAGCTGGGATCGCTCCGTTATTACTTTATGCTTCAGACAAAATTCTAGCTGTTTATAAGGTAATTAATAGCTGAAAAAGACATTGTTTCACGTTTATGCGATGAGTGGTTGGTTGAGGAAGTGGTGTAAAAAGGCAAAATTCAGCCTGAATATGAAAGAGCTCTATATTCTGGGGCAGATAATATCAAGCACTTCACTCGCCTGTTCCCAGGCCTGATCCATTAGTTCAGGCAGTATTTTCAAATCCAGGCCGGTAATTTCCAGTGATTTTGGATCAAATCCCGGGTGGTCATCGAGAATGTGCTCGTCGATTTCAATATCCGGTTCAAGTGCATTAACAATACAGTTGGCTATATGCACTATTGAGGTCTCCATACGGTACTTATTGGCTTTTAGTGGTGTGTGGTGAAAAGCAACGACTTCTTTAAGTGTATCAGACAGTTTCCAGGCATTGATTAATGCTGCACCCACATCTCCGTGGGTAAAGCCGATTATCTCTTTTTCAGCGCGAAAGAGCTGTCCATCAGAGTCTGCGGCAGCGATTAGGACTTCCTGGGAGAGTTCGGGTTCTTTGAAGTATAAAACCAGCTTACCAATGTCATGCAGCATACCCGCTACAAACAGGCGTTCACCGTGCAGAATATTGCAATGTTTGGATAAGAGCCGGGAAATGATGCCCGTATGCACACTGTGGCGCCAGAACAGATCGATATCGATGAGCTGGTTCGGGATCCGCTTAAAGGTGTCCACCGCTGAAGTGGCGAGTACCAGATTACGCAAGTCATCCTCACCAACCACCGACACCGCGCGGCTCACCAGCTCTATTTTGGCGGCTAAAGAATAATATGCGCTGTTTACGATACGTAAAATCCGTGCGGTAAGTGCAGGATCGTGGCTAATGATGTCACCCAGCTGCTTGGCATTGTGGTTTGGGTCTTCGAGTATCTGTGAGACACGAATATAAATTTCAGGTAATGAAATAAGTTTAACGACGCCTTTTACAAGGTCTTCAGGCTTGCGAACCATTTTTTTCCCTATTTGTGCAGTGACAAAAAATCACCCACGGTCAGGTGGGCGTATAGGTATACTTATTTATGATAATGGCTTAGTTATGGTGAAAATTCTAGCAAAAGCCTAAACTAAAGACAGAAAATGTCGAGAAGGTGCCGGTTAACTGTCTCAGTGGGTGTCGTTTTAGTGGGCTATTGAAGCGCGAGCGATAAGCTCTCTCACGGTACAGACCTGTTCACCAAATGATAGTGTCTGCTCGAGGTTGATGTAGCCTTCTTTAAAACGTTTGCGCTTACCATGGTTCATCAAATATGTGCCATTGGTTGAGTCAAGGTCAGTTAAATACATCTGGTCATTTAGTACAACCAGTTCTGCGTGGCGTGAGCTTGTGGTTTTATCAAATAGCTGAATATTGCCATGGCGACCGATTATATAAGTCTTGTTTTCCATGATTATCCTTTGGAGTCATTTGGTTTCGTTTATCATATATATCTGAGCCAGTATTTATAGATCAGATTGGAACAAATTGCGTGATTTATATCACAATCAAGACAATAGGGCTATGCCGTTTAGAGATTATTGTGTGGGCCTGAGAGATATATCAGGAAATTCTTACATTGCTGATTGAAAATAGGCATGAATTTAAATTCGTATTAGTTCGTGTCGGCAATTGCCTAAAGTATGAATTGACTTAATCTATGTGTCTTTGAATTTAAACAAAAATTCCCCGTGTTGCAGTGATTCAGCTGCTCCATATCACCCGGTTTAGCACAAAATAGCCACCTCTGGAATATATCAACTAACCTTAATAGGGGGTTTAAGGCCGTATTTGTTAAATTAATTTGAATTAATGTAGTCTTAACCCATCACCAATCCCTAATATGCTGTATGATATGCCACCCTTTTTGATTGGCCGGACACACTGGCCCATTAGCACTATAGATTTTGGCCAGGAGCTCGAAGCAAACATGAAATTACGTAATGTCGCAATTATTGCCCACGTTGACCACGGTAAAACCACGCTGGTTGATGAACTGTTAAAACAGTCTGGCACGGTTGAAACCCGTGGTGAGATGGAAACCTGTGTGATGGATTCGAACGATCAGGAAAAAGAGCGGGGCATTACCATTCTGGCCAAGAACACCGCTATTACCTGGAAAGAGCATCGCATCAATATAGTAGACACACCGGGTCACGCGGACTTCGGTGGAGAAGTTGAGCGCGTGCTGTCGATGGTTGACTCTGTACTGCTGCTGGTTGATGCACAGGAAGGCCCCATGCCACAAACCCGTTTTGTGACCCAGAAAGCCTTCAATATGGGCTTTAAACCGATTGTGGTTATTAACAAGGTGGATAAGCCCGCGGCTCGTGTCGACTGGGCCCTGGATCAGACATTTGAATTATTTGACCAGCTGGGTGCAACGGACGAGCAGCTGGACTTCCCGGTTATCTACGCATCCGGCCTTAGTGGCTTTGCAAGTTTAGATGACACGGCAACGGGCGGTGACATGATTCCATTACTGGATGCAATTTTAGAGCATGTACCTGCACCGGATGTTGATATTGATGCACCCTTTCAGATGCAGGTCAGTGCGTTGGACTACAACTCCTATGTGGGTGTAATCGGTATTGGCCGCATCAAGCAGGGTAAAGTGAAGCGCAATCAGGCACTCAGCCTGATTGATCGTGAAGGCAATATCCGCACCGGCATTCGCATGCAGCAAATATTAGGCTTCCACGGCTTAGAGCGTGTGGAAGTGGATATGGCGCAGGCGGGTGACATTATCTGCTTTAACGGCATCGATAAATTGAATATCTCTGACACCATCTGTGATCCGGATAATGTTGTGGCGATGACACCCTTATCGGTAGATGAGCCGACCCTAAGCATGACCTTCCGTGTCAATAATGGCCCGTTTGCAGGTCAGGATGGCAAGTTTGTAACGTCACGCAATATCTCCGATCGCTTAGATCAGGAGCTGATTCACAACGTAGCCCTTAAAGTTGAGCCAGGTGAGTCTGGTGATAGTTTCCGTGTTTCTGGTCGTGGTGAGTTGCACCTGTCGGTATTAATCGAGTCGATGCGCCGCGAAGGTTTCGAGCTTTGTGTGGGGCGCCCGGAAGTGGTCATCAAGGAAGTGGACGGTAAAATGTGTGAGCCATATGAGCAACTCACTGTCGACGTACCGGAAGCTTCCCAGGGTTCCATTATGGAAGCGCTGGGTATTCGAAAAGGTGAGCTAAAAGACATGGTGCCCGACGGTAAAGGCCGCGTGCGTTTAGATTACATTATCCCCACACGAGGATTAATTGGTTTCCGTACCGAGTTTCTAACAGCGACCCAGGGTAACGGCCTGATGTATAACGTATTTGACAGTTACGGTCCAAAACTGGACGTGGAAATCGGGCAGCGCAGCAAAGGCGTCCTGATTTCGAATGGTACCGGTAAAGCACTTTCATTCTCAATTTATAACCTGCAGGAACGTGGCAAAATGTTTCTGGATCATGGTGATGAGGTTTATGAAGGGATGTTGGTGGGGATTCATGCCCGAGATAACGATCTGGTGGTAAATCCCCTTAAAGGTAAACAGCTCACTAACGTACGTGCATCCGGTACAGATGAAGCATTAACCTTAACACCACCTATTAAAATGACCCTTGAGCAGGCGCTGGAATTCATCGATGATGATGAGCTGGTTGAAGTCACGCCTAATCATATTCGTACACGCAAGAAAATGTTAACTGAAAACGAGCGTAAGCGAAATTCTCGTGCCGCTAAGGCATAGTCATTCTGTTTGACTTATCGCTAGCCCCTGGATGTCTGTACAGGGGTGGGCTTTAATTTTGAAATATCGAGCAGGTTTGTACGCTTCTCAGCAACATACAGCAAACCTTCGTCAATACAGCTAAACTCATACAGTATTATCAATATATGAGTACAAGCATCCGTGTCAGAAAACAATAAAGTAAACCAGGTACTAGTCGTAGATGACTCACGTGTTATTCGCCGAGCAGCGGTAAAAATTTTAGAAAAAGAGTTTGATGTTGTAGAAGCCGAAGACGGTGCAGAAGCCTGGAATGAACTGAATAAAAACTCAAAAATATCCGTGGTTTTCAGTGATCTGGGTATGCCAAATATGGATGGCTTCGAGTTATTAGAAAAAATACGTCAAGCCCCCGATTCAATTGTCGCAAAAATTCCTGTCATCATTATTACCGGTGCTGAGGAAACCGATGGTACAAAAGAAAAGGTTATTGCACTAGGGGCAACTGATTTTATTAGTAAGCCCTTCGATTCAGTTTCATTGAGGTCCAGGGCTTCAGTGCATATCAATTATCGAAATGAAGTGCATAGTCTGGAAAAAGCCGCTGCACTTGATCAACTAACAGGGCTTTCAACCGAAGCATCGTTTAAGTTGCAGGGTGAACAGGCCTTAGCCTATGCAAAGCGTCACTGCACAGAGATGAGTGTGGTGCGATTTGATCTTGAGCATTTTGCAGAAATTTTTGTGAAATATGGAAAAGATATTGCCGAGCAAATACTGACAAAAGTCGCATCTATTATTAATGAAGGCAAGCGCACCGAAGATATAGGTGCGCGACTTGGGGTTGCCAGATTTGCTTTATTATTACCCAGTTCTGACCCCCAGGGAGCGGAATTAGTCGTCGGTAGAATATGTCAACGGGTCGCCTCCTTAAAATTGAAAATGGGGAATGACGTATTTAATATTAAGTTCAACACGGGTATTACATCGCCACGACTAGATGATTCTGATGAAAAATTTACAGAATTATTACAGCAGGCGGAAAGTGCGCTTAAAGAAGCCGTAGGGAAGGATTCCAAAGCTGACGGTAGCGGTAACATTGTTAGATATGGATCAGCTAAAACGCCTGTGAAAAAATCATCGCGCAAGACGATTTCAGATGTTAATGTAAACGTTGAAGAGGTTTTGCAGCAATTATCAGAACAGGCCGACAGTGTTAGCAATGAACAACTGGCTGGTGCGATGCAAAAGGTTTTACCACTTATTGATTATGCGGATAAAAGCTTAAAGCTTGGTTTAAGTAAGGTTATCTTGCATCTTCAAAAACGCTTGAGTGGTTAACCCGAATAGATGGCTTAATGAGAAGTAATAAATGTTAGAATGCACCTGTAGTAAATTATACAGGAAATAGAGATGTCATTGAAAAGTTGGCTCATGAAAAAATTAGCTGGGGATGATTCTGCAGCGTTGGAGCTTAGTCCAGAAGAGTCGCAATTATCGGGTTTAAATCTTCAGGAAGTACTGGGTGCGCACATGGCCTGGAAAGAAAAATTAACCAGCACACTAAATGGTACAAGTACTGAACGTTATGATGTGGCCACCGTATCCCAGGATACATTATGCGTGTTGGGTAAATGGCTGTATGGGCCAGGTAAAAAAAGTTATTCACATTTGCCCGAATATGAAGCACTAAGAAAAATACATGCGGATTTTCATCTTTGTGCGGGGAAGGTGCTCGTTGAGTTTGAAAAAGGCGATAAATTAAAAGCCGAAAAAATATTGAAGGGAACATTTAGAGAAGCCAGTAATCAGATCCAGCTAGAACTGGTGAGCCTGTTTTCATCCGCCAAAGTCTGAGCACTTGTGGTTTCTAGTGCAATGCTAGAAACCTGCATCAACTACCTGAAAACGGGCAGAATTTCAAACAGATTTTTATTCTGAAATCAGATCAATAGCACAGTCAATAATAGAAAAAATCAGGTACTTGTTTCCTGTATTAGGTACAATATGGCTTGTATTAATTTCAGGGTTTTAATCTTTCATGCTGTCCATATCACAACGTATCGCCGAAGAATTATCTTTAAATCAAAATCAGGTTAATGTAAAGCAGGTTGTCGCTGCAATTGAGCTTTTAGATGAAGGTGCAACCGTACCCTTTATTGCTCGTTATCGAAAAGAGGTCACCGGTGGTTTAGACGATATTCAATTACGCGAGCTTGATGATCGGCTACGTTATTTACGTGAGTTGGATGAGCGCAGATCGGTTATTTTAAAAAGCATTGATGAGCAGGAAAAACTGACGCCGGAATTGAAATCCTCAATCATGCAGGCTGACACAAAAAATCGACTTGAAGATTTATATTTACCCTACAAACAAAAGCGACGCACCAAAGCACAAATAGCTAAAGAGGCCGGGCTTGAGCCGTTAGCACAGGCATTGTTTTCTGATCCCACATTACAACCGGAAACAGAAGCAGAAAAATATATTGATGAGAAAAAAGGTGTGGCTGACAGCAAAGCAGCACTGGATGGCGCGCGACAAATTTTAATGGAGCAGTTTGCAGAAGAAGCCGATTTATTACAGGATCTGCGAGAATATTTATGGAATCAGGGAATAATACAATCAAGCGTGATCGCAGGCAAAGAGGCTGAAGGTGAAAAGTTTGCCGATTATTTTGAATATGAAGAAGCGGTAATAAAAATTCCGTCGCACCGGGCACTGGCTTTGTTTCGTGGGCGCAACGAATCTATTTTACAAATGAATTTAAAAGTACCCGGTGAAGATGAGCTGGCCAGTCAGTCACTAGGACATCCATGTGAATCGAAGATTTCAAATTATTTTAAACTGGAAAATCAGGGAAGACCTGCAGATAAATGGCTTCAGGATACAGTGCGTTGGGCATGGAAAATAAAAATATTTAGCCACCTTGATGTCGAGCTTAAAATGAAATTAAAAGAAGCTGCAGAAGAAGAAGCGATAAAAGTTTTTGCTTCCAACCTGAACGATTTATTACTGGCTGCACCTGCCGGACCTAAAGCCACATTGGGACTGGATCCGGGGCTTCGAACCGGTGTCAAAGTGGCGGTGGTTAATGAAACCGGAAAAATGGTGGATTACGCAACCATTTATCCTCATGCGCCTAAAAATCAGTGGGATCAGTCAATTGCAATTTTAGCGGCTCTGTGCAAGAAACATAATGTTAAGTTAATTAGTATTGGAAACGGCACCGCTTCCCGTGAAACTGATAAACTGGCCAAAGACCTTATCCAGAAATATCCCGAATTAAAAATGGCTTCCATTGTTGTTTCAGAAGCGGGTGCTTCGGTTTATTCTGCATCAGAGTTGGCCTCAAAAGAGTTTCCTGATTTAGATGTCTCTATTCGAGGCGCAGTGTCTATTGCGCGTCGTTTGCAGGATCCATTGGCCGAGCTTGTAAAAATAGAGCCTAAAGCAATTGGTGTGGGACAGTATCAACATGATGTGAGTCAGGTAAAACTGGCGCGTCAATTAGATGCTGTCATTGAAGACTGTGTAAATGCTGTAGGTGTAGATATTAATATGGCATCGGTTCCATTGTTAACACAAGTGTCGGGTTTAAGTGTGAGCATGGCGGAAAACATTGTGCAGTTTCGTGATGAAAATGGCGCTTATAAAAATAGAAAACAATTGTTAAAAGTGCCCCGGCTCGGCCCCAAAGCCTATGAACAGTCTGCGGGTTTTTTACGAATATTAAAAGGTGAAAATCCTTTAGATGGTTCGTCTGTTCACCCGGAAGCCTATCCACTTGTAGAAAAAATTATTGAGCAGTCGGGCAAATCTATTAATGCGATTATTGGCGATGCATCTTTTCTTAAAAAATTAAGTGCAAATGATTTTGTTGATGAGCAATTTGGTTTGCCAACGGTAAAAGATGTTATCAGTGAAATGGAAAAACCTGGCCGTGATCCTCGTCCGGAATTTAAAACGGCAGAATTTAAAGAAGGCGTAGAAGAGTTAAAAGACCTGGCAGCGGATATGATTCTCGAAGGCGTAGTCACCAATGTCACTAACTTCGGTGCCTTTATTGATATTGGTGTGCATCAGGATGGTCTGGTGCATATTTCGGCATTATCCAATACATTTATAAAAGACCCCCGGGAAGTTGTGAAAGCCGGCGATGTGGTAAAAGTTAAAGTGATGGAAGTTGATGTGCAACGCAAACGAATTGCACTGAGCATGCGGCTTGATGATGACAGCCGAGACCAGGTTAAAGACATGCCGCGTGATAAGTCGCGTCAGCAGAAACGACCTCAAAAGCAAAAACAGCAAAGCCAGGCTAACGCAAATGTCGCAAATTCTGCGATGGCTGATGCACTGGCGCAGGCTTTGAAAAGGTAGACGAAAGGCTTAGTCAATGAACGGAGCAGGTGTAGCCTGTTGTGTTTTATTGACGATAAAACTTTTTAAAATTATCAGGATATAAATCCAGAAAGTAATGCTAACCCTCTCTAATCTCGCCATTCGACGTGGCACAAAAGTTTTATTTGAACAGGCGAGTTTTAAAATTCACCCGGGTAATCGAGTGGGTATTACCGGGGCGAATGGTTGTGGCAAGTCGAGTTTGTTTGCGTTAATTTTAAATGAAATACAAAGTGATGCGGGTGAGCTATCTCTTCCCGTAAAAACGGTTATTGCTCATGTGGCACAGGAAACGCCAGCCACAGAAAAAATGGCAATTGATTATGTGTTAGATGGCGATGTTGAGTTGCGAAAAGTGCAGCGTAAACTTGTCGCCGCAGAAAAAGACAATGATGGGGCGATACAGGCAGAATGTCACAGTCGGCTTGAGGAAATTGATGCATATTCTGCTGAGGCAAGAGCGGGTAAATTATTATTAGGCTTAAGCTTTAAACCGGAACAGATAAATCACCCTGTGAACAGTTTTTCGGGTGGCTGGCGAATGCGCTTAAATCTGGCACAAGCTTTGATGTGTCGCTCTGATTTACTGTTGCTGGATGAGCCAACCAACCATCTGGATCTAGATGCGGTTATCTGGCTCGAACAATGGTTACTCGGATATGCAGGCACTCTGTTACTGATTTCCCATGATCGAGATTTTCTCGATAAGGTCACCAGTCATATTGTCCATATTGAACAACAGGCGGTCAATCTCTATAGCGGTAATTACAGCGCATTTGAAAAATTACGTGCCGAAAAATTAGCACTACAACAATCCCAGTTTGAAAAACAACAACGTGAAGTGGCACATATCGAAAGTTTTATTCGTCGCTTTAAAGCTAAAGCCAGCAAGGCCAAACAGGCTCAGGGCAGAGTTAAAGCCTTGCAAAAAATGGAAATGATATCAGCTGCGCATATAGACACCCCCTTTAATTTTTCATTTTTTAAACCAGAAAAACTTCCCCATCCACTTATGCGACTCGATGATATCAGTTTGGGATATGGCGATGTGAATATTATCAATAAAGCCAGTATGAGTATATTGCCTGGAGACAGGGTGGCGCTGCTGGGGCATAACGGTGCGGGTAAATCGACTTTAATAAAATGTCTCGCGGGGGAGTTGAAACCACAACGGGGTGATGTTGAGCAGTCATCAGAATTAAAAATTGGTTACTTTGCCCAGCACCAGCTTGAACAGCTGGATTTAGAAGCCAGTGCATTACTGCACTTACAACGCCTCGATGAAAAGTTAAGCGAACAGCAGATTAGAAATTACCTTGGTGGTTTTAACTTTCATGGCGACCGTGTACTTGAGGCAGTGGCTCCCTTTTCGGGAGGCGAGAAAGCGCGTCTGGTATTGGCATTGCTTATTTATCAAAAGCCGAATTTGTTATTGCTAGATGAACCCACCAATCATCTGGATCTGGAAATGCGCCACGCATTGGCTATGGCACTACAGGAATATGAAGGTGCCATGATACTGGTTTCCCATGATCGGCACCTGTTGCGCTCGGTGTCAGATCATTTTTTGCTGGTTGATGAAGGCGGGGTTAAGCCATTTAATGATGATCTTGATGCGTATAGAAACTGGTTGATGCAGCCAAGAGAATTGCTGGGTGAAAAAGATACTACTGATGATGGGGCAAAGCTTATCAATAAAAAAGCCCAGCGACAGCAACTAGCCGAACAGCGTAAGCGACTGAATCCATTAAAAAAAGAAGTAACTGCACTGGAAAATAAAATGGCAGACATGGAGCGTGAAGTGAGCATCATCGAAACTGAACTGGCCAGACCCGAAATGTATGATGCAGAAAATCGTGAAAAGATGGAGGACATGTCCAGGCGTCGAGGCGCGTTAGCCGCTCAGCTTGAAGAAATCGAAGAAAACTGGCTGCTAAAAAGTGAGGAGCTGGATGCATTATCCAACTTGTAACTGAACGCATAAGCGGTTTATGTATTTCGGCCTGTGAAATAGCCCGTTAGTCAGAATAGTGGGGAGCTAAAAATCTTATTCCCTATAATGAGTAGATATTCCTGAGCCTCAGTAGGATGCTGTCTTCAATTTGGGAGCGATAAATGTCTAAGCATAATGCCAATCAATCATTAGAAAACATCGGTGCCAATGCACTGGCGAATTTCTTTGTCAATTTTTCCTCATCAAAACAACTGATTGAACAGTCTATTTTAATGCTGGAAATGTCACCAGAAGAAGATGATCTGATTCAGGAGTTACAGCAGGAAATTTCATTCATCCAGCAATCGCTGAAGGATGTTGGTTTAGAGAAAATTGAACCGCTCACGGTGAGTCTTAACTTGCTGTTACAACAAGTCAAATTAAAACACCTGAAATTCGAAACGGTATTAAGTGATTTAATATTATTGGCGATTAACGATATTAAAGTCGTAATGGAAAAAATCATCGATGGTGAAGACAGGTGCGTATTATTAAATCGTTTACCACGGATTTGTGAAAGTATTGACGCCATTGGTACTGCAAATGAACGGAGTCGCAGCGGGATTATAAAAGATGCACTGCTGCTGTTAGATCCAAGCATAGAGATAATTGAAACCAGTATTAGCCGTAGCGACTCATTGATAAATCTGTTTTCAAAAGAAATGCCAAATGAAGAAGAGCTTGCGGCCTACGGTGTTGAAGAAAGTGATGATTTTATTTTCTTTCGTGCACTATCTGAGCCGCTTGAAAGCAGGGCGAATTACTGGTGTGGACGCGCGCATCGTATGTTACGGCTGGCATTAAAAATGAATGATCAAGCTGGCAGACCGGTAAACCCCAATCAGTTAGCGGCGGCCGTCTATATGCACGATGCTGGCATGGCGTTACTTCCTTTAGAAATTATCAACAGTAAAGAAAAATTTACCCAGGAGCAACTTGAACAGATTCAAAAGCATCCGGTGGTGGGTTATGAATTAATGCGTTATATGAAAACCTGGCGTGAAGCTTCTTTTATTGTATTGCAGCATCATGAAAAAGTAGATGGAAGTGGTTATCCCTATGGACTGAGTGATAATGATATATGTGATGGAGCAAAAATACTTGCCATTGTTGATGCTGTCGATGCAAGGACACATGAACGAGCCTATGCAACTTTACTAAAAAGGCCACTCCTAAGAGCAGCAATTGAGCTGGGCCAAAAGGCGGGAACACAGTTTAATGAAAAATGGGTTGATGTCTTTAAAGATGTGTTTCAGCAAGTACGACATGTGAGAGAGTGATAGTGGGCAAATTTTATCAGAATTTATAATAGCGTTAAAAAATCATCTATTAAAAAATAACTAAAAAATGATCAATCAAAAAGTTTAGAATAAATCTAATGAGCGAAATAAAACATCTCGAGCTTGAAAGCTTAAACCACCTGACACCACAGGAAGCAGCTGATATTTTACAGCGGATACCTAGCGCATTACTTATTGATATTCGTTCCAATATGGAGTTTCTTTTTGTAGGGCATCCGAAAGGTGCATTGCATGTACCCTGGATTGATGAGCCTGACTGGTGTGTGAATCCGGATTTTGAAAAAGAAATCAGGCAGTTAATGTTGGGTGGGATCTGTGAGCAGGGTGAAAGTGCACCACCTATCATACTTATATGTCGTAGTGGTAAGCGATCGATTGAGGCAGGTAATGTACTTTTAAAAGCCGGCTTTCATAATGTATGCCATGTAACGGAAGGCTTTGAAGGTGATCGCGATGAAGAATATCATCGTAGCTCAGTAGGCGGCTGGCGTTATCGCGGCTTGCCCTGGGAACAATGTTAAGGCCAATGTTATCAACTAGTGTTATAGGCCTGAGTAAAAATACAGCGTAATGGAAAAGGGTGTTAATCAATCAACTCTTAAATTAAGTCTAGAGCGAAATGAAGAAAAACAATACAACGGATGAGCAGTGGAAGTCACAACTCAGTGACGAAGCATATCGGGTTAGCAGGCAACAGGGTACAGAAGCCCCCTTTAGTGGTCGTTATTATCAAAATAATGATACCGGTATATATCACTGCATATGTTGTAATGCAGAGCTGTTTAGCTCCCATGAAAAATATGATTCGGGAAGTGGCTGGCCGAGCTTTTGGCAGCCGATTAATATAAACTGTATAAACGAGATCAAAGACACCACCCTGGGTATGCTCAGGACAGAAGTCAGATGCGCTCAATGTGATGCACATTTAGGCCATGTGTTTAAGGATGGTCCGCAGCCAACGGGTCTACGATATTGTATAAACTCCGTCTGTCTGGATTTTGAAAGCAGTGGTGAATAAGATGTCATCTTTTTATTGAAGGATATAGATTGTCTGGACAATGGGATAAGCGCTATAATCATTGAAGGGTAAAAGACAGTTACGTGTAAGAATAACATATAGGCTTATTATGTCTGATCTTGATAAAGAGTTATTGCGTAAAAAGTTAGATGAGCTACGACTTGAGCACCGCGATCTGGATGATGTTATTCACCGGTTTCACATGACCGGAGGCATGGAGCAAATGCAGATGCAACGTTTAAAAAAGCGTAAGTTGAAACTCAAAGAGCTGATAGTTAAAATTGAAAATGAGCTCATACCTGATATTCTAGCCTGACTTCTTCTTCCCCGGCTCAAAATCTTGTCCAAGTCTGAGTCAATTGAAAGTAAATTCCTGTAGCGGTATTTTTAATCCAATTAAGTCGTAAGTTATTTTTTGATACCAGTCAGTTTTTAAAAATAGTAATAAATAGATTCGAATCAATAAATAATAAATTCCTTCCTTGATGTCAATTGCGTAATTCGTTTCATCTGATTTAAACTCATTTAATGTTATCTATCACAGGCATGGCTCTAGGCTGAAATAAGCCCAGGTGCTTCAATGGGTTAAATTGGATAAAAAAATACTCACAGGGCAATTAATCCGTTGTCGAAGATAAATTATAAATAATAAATTTAAAGATGGAATATTAGAGCCTTTTATTAATCGATAGCAGGGTAGAAATTTTGATAAAAGCTATTGCCAATGTTGAATAGCCTCTGCTAAGTTGTTGAATGCCAGGGGCATAACGTGACTGGTATTACATGTGCAGAATAATCATAAAATCAAATAAACATTTTAATTTTAAAGAAATTTATCATGGAGATACTGTTATGAAAAAACAAGCGGGATTTACATTAATTGAAATAGCTATCGTACTGGTCATTATCGGTCTGTTGCTAGGAGGTGTACTAAAAGGTCAGGAAATGATGACCAATGCAAAAATAAAGCGTGTAACAAATGATTTTAATGGTATTTCAGCGGCGGTGTTTTCTTATCTTGATCGCTATTCCGCATTTCCCGGTGATGACCCAAATGCGGATGATCGATGGGGTGGTGCAGTGATCGGCGGTAATGGAAATGGCATCATTAGTAACGGTGAACGCCCGGATGTATGGGATCATCTGCGCCAATCTGGTCTGGTCGCGGGTACCGGTACGAATAACCCAACCCATGCGTTTGGTGGGAATATTCAGATTCAGCAAAACGGTGCGAGTATTGATGGTACGGTTATTTGTATGGTCAATATGCCGGGCAAAATTGCCGAAATTATTGATAGGCAAATTGATGATGGCAATGGCAGCGCAGGTGAGTTTAGACAAACGGCTAACTCAGCGACTTATGACCAGAATGCAACCAACCTGACCGTGTGTAAAAAACTTTAAATAAGTTCTGAGTACCATCGTTAAAAAGGCCTGCAATTGCGGGCCTTTTCTATGCAAAGAAGTTGTAACGTAATTTAACCAATACCCAGTTCCTTGATTTTTCGGGTCAGGGTATTGCGTCCCCAGCCCAGTAACTTTGCGGCTTCCTGGCGTTTGCCATTGGTTTTGCTAAGGGCTGCATTAATCAGTATTTGCTCAAATCTGGGTTGCGCCTCATCTAGCAGGTGCCCTTTGCCTATGTTTAACTGTGTTTCTGCCCAGCTTTGTAAACTATCTTCCCAGTTCTGCGTGGGTTTGTTCGTAGTGTGCAGGCTTTCAGGGGACAGTTCCGGTGGCAGGTCCGACATGTGAATTTCACGGCTCGAAGCCATCACGGTTATCCAGCGACAGCAGTTCTCAAGTTGCCTCACATTGCCAGGCCAATCCAGACTGGATAAGTAGGCTTCTACATCGCTAAGTAAGATTTTGGACTCCACCTGAATTTCTTCTGCGGCCTGTTTTAAAAATAAAGCTAATAGCGCGGGTATATCTTCCTTGCGTTCTCGCAGAGGTGGTATATGGATGCGAATAACATTTAGCCGATGGTATAAGTCTTCGCGGAACAGGCCTTCTTTTACCCGTTGCTGTAAGTCCTGATGGGTGGCGGTTATGATGCGCACATTTGATTTAACCGGCGTATGCCCACCCACTCGGTAAAATTGTCCATCCGCGAGGACCCTTAACAGGCGGGTTTGTAAGTCTGCGGGCATATCCCCAATTTCATCTAAAAACAGGGTGCCACCGTCGGCTTGTTCAAAGCGGCCACGACGCTGTGCAGTGGCACCCGTAAAGGCGCCACGCTCATGGCCAAACAATTCAGATTCCAGTAAGTCTTTGGGTATGGCTGCTGTATTGATGGCAATGAAAGGCAGGTCAGCACGAGGGCTGTGCTTGTGTAATGCGCTGGCAACCAACTCTTTACCGGTGCCGGATTCACCATTGATTAAGACGGTAATATTGGATTTTGATAACCGCCCAATCGCGCGAAACACTTCCTGCATGGACGGCGCTTCGCCAATAATGTCCGGGGTGTCAATATCCTGGGCGTTGTGTTTGTGTGCGTTTTCGTCACTTTTCTTGCAGGCGCGCTGTGTTAAATCCACCGCATCATCTATGTCAAAGGGCTTGGGCAGATATTCAAATGCCCCCCCTTGATAGGCGGATACCGCGCTATCCAGATCCGAGTGGGCGGTCATAATAATCGTTGGAATTTCTGGAAACCGCTCATTCAGGATATTTAAAAATTCAAAGCCATCCATTCCCGGCATGCGAATATCGGTGATAATGACATCGGGTTGCGAATTGTTTAGGTGCTCCAGTGCCGCATCCGCAGTTTCAAAGCTGCTGACCACAAAACTGGCGGACTTCAGGGCTTTTTCGAGTACCCAGCGAATAGATGGATCGTCGTCAATTACCCATACATTATGTTCGCTCATTTATTTTCTCCCATTATGCAGCTTTTCCGTGTTTATTGGTCGAGCTATTGGTGGTGCTTTTGGCCGTGTTATTAGACAGGGGCAGGTAAAGTGTAAAAATAGTTTTACCCGGACGACTGCGCATTTTAATTAGCCCGCCATGTTGATTGACGAGTGACTGGGCAATAGACAGGCCCAGGCCTGTGCCTTCAGCCCTGCCGGTGACCATTGGATAAAATATCTGCTCCTGCAAGCTTTCAGGTATACCGGGGCCGTTATCAATAATATCGGTCTGTAAAACTAAGCGGTGGTGGGTATGTCCAATAGTGAAGTGACGCAGTGGGCGAGTCCTAAAAGTGATCTCCCCACTTCCAGCCAGGGCCTGTACCGCATTTTGAGTGATATTTAAAATTGTTTGAATCATCATGTCCGAGTCCGCCATAATGTCAGGCAGGCTGGGATCATAGTCCAGATTGAAATGGATATAGGCATCTTCAGGGAGTTCGACCTGCACCAGCTGCCTGACATGTTCCAGGATCTGGTGAATATTTACATTGTGTTTCTTTGGCACATTATTGGGGCCAAGTACGCGATCGACAAGAGACTGGAGGCGGTCTGCTTCACCAATTATAATTTGTGTATACTCTTCCAGTTCCGCGTTGGGTAATTCACGCTCAAGCAATTGTGCTGCACCCCGTAAGCCACCCAGTGGGTTTTTAATTTCATGGGCCATACCTCTCACAAGATTGCGTGTAGCCGTTTGCTCATTAAGTAACTTCTCTTCACTGGCAATACGAATGTGCCGATCCATGTGGGATATTTCCAGAATCAGTTGCTTTTCCTGATCGGCTAGTTGCAATGGGTTAAGGTGGTAATCAATGATGATTTCACGCCCATCGGATAGGGTAATGCTGGCTTCATGTCCTGTAATTGGGTGGGAGTTGATAAGTGTATTTTTCAGGCGATTGATAAATTTATCATCCGTTTTCATCACCTTATTGAGTTTGGAACCAGTGGCCTGTCGGCTGGAGATTTGAAACAGGTTTTCGCTGGCGGGATTTATATATTCAATCACCAGCTCGGCATTAAGAAGTACAACCGCTGTGCTCAGATTATCAAGAATATTATGTTGATAACTCGGTTTGTAATTGTTTTTATTGACCATAACAAGTTGCAGTGCAAGAAGTGAACCAAGTATATTGAATATTATTACTTACTGATCATGTTCAATTAAAATCAAATAAAACAACAGCTTGTAATGACTCTGAGGCAGTATTACTAGGAATTAAGCGTCAGTGCTATTTATGTCTTGGTTAAGGATACTATAAAAATGCCAAAGCCGCACTGTATTGGTGCGAAGTCGGATGAGGTTGTTGGCGAAGTATTGTCTTGAAAAAATCAACCAGGAGAAAGAATAACTGTGGAAACCCCTGTTAAAAAAAACTGGGAGATTATCTGGGTTGTTTACGTAAAGCGCTATGACGGTGAAGATGTATTGTAACGGGTTTTGATTTACGTAGCGTTTTGCCACTTTTGTTTTTTACCGAAACGCTGATATTGTGGGTGCCCCTGTCAATATTGCTGAAGCTGGCTGAGCTGGAGGTGAGATTTTTTTTAACGACTTTACCATCCAAGCTAACGCTAAAAGTATGCTCAAAATCAGTATCCAGTGGTGGTTTTACACTGAAAGAAATTGAAAAATTACCGGAATTGTCCCGTATGGTTGCATCGTTCGCGGGTGAGGTAATCTTTAATTCCGTGTATTTGGTGACTTCTTTTTTTTCGTCTTCAACGGGTTCAGTTTGTTGGGGAGCTGCTCTAGTTCGTCCAACCGTAGACAAGTCGGGTAGGTCTAATTGCTCTGCACCTTTATACGGTGGCTGATCCGAAAAAGTGACATTGCCTTCTTCATCGACCCATTTATACATTTGTGCATATACACTGGAAGAATTGAAGAGAATGCAAATGACAAAAGCTGAAAGTTTAAATTTAGTCATGCCTGAATATTAGTGGTATTTAAGCTACTGTGCAAAGCATTTGAGGGCATTTGTGAGTTCGTTCTATAAAGCGACGAAAAAAAAGCCCCGATAATCGGGGCTTTTTTTATGCGCTTTAAGCGTTAATCGCTTAGATAGAGTAGTACATATCGAACTCAACAGGATGAGTTGCCTGGCGTAGGCGCTGTACTTCTTCGTTTTTCAGTTCGATGTAGCCATCGATCTGGTCATCAGTAAATACACCACCCTTAGTCAGGAATGCACGGTCTGTATCTAATGCAGCCAGTGCCTGATCAAATGAATGGGCAACCTGTGGAATTGCTGCTTCCTCTTCAGGAGGCAGGTCATACAGGTTTTTGTCCATCGCATCCCCTGGGTGGATCTTGTTTTCAATACCGTCAAGACCAGCCATTAACATTGCTGCAAAGCAAAGGTATGGGTTGGCTGTGTTGTCACCGAAGCGAACTTCAATTCGACGACCTTTAGGATTAGAAATAAAAGGAATTCGAATAGACGCTGAACGGTTACGTGCAGAGTATGCCAGCATAACCGGTGCTTCAAAGCCTGGAACTAAACGCTTGTAAGAGTTAGTTGATGCATTAGCAAATGCATTTAACGCTTGAGCGTGCTTGATGATACCACCGATGTAGAATAGTGCCGTTTCAGACAGGCCGCCGTACAGGTCACCCGTAAACAGGTTGTTACCATCTTTAGAAAGCGACTGGTGAACGTGCATGCCGTTACCGTTATCACCCACTAATGGCTTGGGCATAAATGTAGCGGTTTTACCATAAGCGTGGGCCACGTTATGAACTGCATATTTCAGTTTCTGAACTTCATCCGCTTTTTTAACTAAAGTGTTGAACAGCGCACCAATCTCACACTGGCCAGCGGTTGCAACTTCATGGTGGTGAACCTCAGTTTCAACACCCATGTCTTCCATTACCAGACACATGGCAGAACGCAGGTCCTGTAAAGAGTCAACGGGTGGTACAGGGAAATAACCGCCTTTTACGCCAGGGCGGTGCCCCAGGTTGCCGGTTTCAGTTTGAATGCCCTTGCTCCATTCCGCTTCTTCAGAGCCAATTTTGTAGCTTACTGAACCCATGGAGTTTTCCCAGGTAACAGAATCGAAAACGAAAAATTCATTTTCAGGACCGAAGTAGGCCGTGTCTGCAATGCCAGTAGACTTCATGTATTCTTCAGCGCGCTTGGCGATCGAACGTGGGTCACGCTCATAGCCCTGCATAGTTGCAGGCTCGATGATGTCGCAGCTGATGTTCATGGTTGCTTCTTCACAGAAGGGGTCCATAACGGCCGTTGTAGCATCAGGCATCATAATCATGTCTGATTCGTTTATGCCCTTCCAGCCTTCTATTGAAGAACCATCAAACATTTTACCTTCTTCAAATGTGCCTTCATCAACGGTGTGGGAAGGTACAGAAACGTGCTGTTCTTTACCGCGTGGATCTGTGAAACGAAAATCAACGAATTTAACGTCGTTGTCTTTCATCATTTTTAGTACGTCACTTACTGACATATCTGACATTGTGTTGTCTCCAAATGTTTGATCTTAAAAAATCAGGTTATAAAATCAGCTCAAAAAAGTGTCTGATTTCAAATAATAAAAAATGTGTAACTGAAACTTGTCGGATTTAAGTGCTCAGCCAGTGTTAATGCCCTGACCGATTCACTCAAATGCGACAGGTCCCTTACGCATAAACCTCAGCGGACTATTTTGCACAAAATATGCCACTTGTAAAACCGTTTTATAAGGGGTTTTACGTCTTGTTAGCGTTATCTTTGCACCGATAAAGCACAATGCACTTATATTTGCACCAAAGAGGTGCTTATTTGTAGAGAATGTCTACGGAACCGATGCATTCCAGTTTTTTGCAGGCGCCTTCAATTTGCTGTTTAATTTGCGCTGCACTTTTGCCGGACTCAATAATCGATAATGGCAACACTAATTCGATATTCACGGCCCCATCAAGATAATGCAATGTTGTATGGAGCAGTTCGCGGGTTTCTGGGATATTGCGCCAGTGTTCTTCCAGGAATTTCAAAACATCAGCGCGTAATGGCAGGTGCTTACAGCTATTGTCCGTCAGCTCGTCATCTTCCGGGTCAATGTGTACGGTAATGTCATTAATTTCATCAAACTCGTTGATGAGTGCCATTTCTACCGCTTCTGAAATCTGGTGACCTTCCGATACACTGAGCCTGGGTGAAACCAGGATATGCACATCGGCCAGGGCGCTATGCCCCATACGCCGGGTGCGCAGCATGTGCATCTGCTCAACACCGTCAACACCCAGTATGGTGGATTCCATGGCCTGTAATGTTTCCTGCTCTAGCCCTGTATCCACCAGTTCCTGAAAACTCTGGTGGCCCAGATCCCAGGCAATTTTACAAATCATTAGGGCCACCACAATCGCCGCGACCGAATCAAGCAACGGATAACCGAAGATTGCGCCCGCAATACCCACAAAGACCACAATGGAAGAGATGGCATCGCTACGGTGGTGCCAGGCATTGGCCTCCAGCAATTTGGATTTAACCCGTCGCGCTACAATCATGGTGTATTGAAATAGTACCTCTTTACTCAGAATTGAAAGACCCGCGACGATCAGGGTGAGATAGGTTGGAGTGACGATGCTCTGGTAATCCAGCAAGCGATTTATGGCATCTACGCCAATGCCGACACCCACAACAGTGAGTAATACCGCCAAGGTGATGGTGGCAAAAGTTTCATAACGTGCATGCCCGTAGGGATGGTCTTCATCCGCGTCTATATTAGAGTGATGGGTGGCCAGCAGTACCATGGCGTCAGAGACCAGGTCGGATAATGAGTGCAATCCATCTGCAATCAATGCCTGTGAGTGGCCAATATAGCCGAACAGTAATTTGCCGATCGAGAGGAGCAAATTAACGATTAGCCCCCACCAGGTGGCTTTATCCATGGATTTTTTGCGTTGAGTGTTGTCTGTTTCCACGGGCGAATTACCGAAAAATTATGAACGCGCTATTGTCCTGTCTTGTGCCGGAGCTTGCAAGTGTGATGTGTTTATTTGTTTCACAGAAAGATTAATCTACATAATCCATACTAATTAGGTAAATTGAGAATATAATAAATTAACCTGCTTCACAGTTTGATGCGGGGTATAAAACTAAACTAATATCATTGTTTTAATGTAGGATTTTTAGCTATGCGTAAATTTACACCCCCTTTAGTTCTGGCCTTATCAATCGTTTCAGGTGCCTTCAGTAGCGCTGCAAATGCCGATGCTCTGGGGTTATTCGTGGGTGGCGGTATGTGGGATTATGAACCCTCCGGCACCTTTGGTACCGTCGGTGACGATGTGATTGATGTGGAAGCTGATTTAAATTTTGGCGGCGAACAAGATGCCTATGTGTGGGCGGCGTTTGAACACTTTGTACCGATTATTCCCAATATTCGAATTGAAGCAGCCAGTGTGGGCTCTGACGGAACCGCCAGTAATCTTGATTTTAATGGGATTACCCTCAGTGGCCCAGCATCGATATCACTGGATAACACCGATGCTATTCTGTATTACCGTTTGTTAGATAACTGGGTTAGCCTGGACCTGGGTCTTAATGTGCGCACACTCGATGGTGATTTTATTATCGACACTGAGAAGGTTTCTATTTCAGAAACCATACCGATGCTCTATGCATCAGCTCAGTTTGATCTGCCCTTTAGTGGTTTTTCGGTGGGCGGGGATATTAATATTATTAACTATGATGGTAGTGAATACCGGGATATCCGCTTACGTGCCATGTATGAGTTGGGTGTGGTTGGGTTTGAAGCTGGGTTGAAAACCAGCACAATCGTGCTTGATGATGTTAGTGGCGTTTCCAGTGATCTGGAGTTTAGTGGTTTAATGCTGGGCGCGTTTTTACACTTTTAATTGTGTAAAAAGCATTAAAAAAGACCGCGAATAATCGTCAATTATTCGCGGTCTTTTTTTATTTTTTTAAAGTCTTTTCACCTCTTTAACAGCATTGTAAATAATTCACAGGCTGTTCATGTTTTTGTCATAAATTTGTCAAATTTCATCCCAATAATTAGCGTGCAATTATTCAAATCTAATGAGGAGATGAAAATGAAATTTTGCATACGAGAATGGAGTGAAAATACCGTTGTATTAATGACAGAAGCCGGTCATGTGCTGTCTTATTTTCACTCAATCAATGAAGCGCTGGATGCATGCTCACAATGGTATAGCAGTAATGCGGGTGAATTAAAATATAGCGTGGTGGTTCAACATAAAGAAGACAAGGTGCCCAGGCGGATTTTCTCGGCAGCCGCCTAACCTGGTTTTTTAGCTGTCACACACTTCCACTACAACAAAAACTTCATCATCGGTTTCACGGGTTTCTAATACCTTGTGACCATTAATCCGGCTCCATGCCGGAATGTCATTCAGCGCACCGGGATCAGTTGAAACCACCTCTAATGTGTCGCCCACTTTCAGCTCTTTTATTTTGTCCTGCGTGCGAATCACCGGCATCGGGCAAAACATGCGGCGAGCGTCTAATTCATAATGCGCCATTATACGTACCACTGTGGGCTGATTTCAGAAGAGGGCATGGGTTTAACGACCAGGGTCGTCGTATCCCCGTTTGTGCGGCGGGCTTCAATGGTAACGGTTTCAGCATTACGTCCCTGGGAATAACGGGCACAAATTCGCGCAGCAAATTCAAGATCAGCCTCGTTGGCAACGCCGTCGAGTAAGCTTAGCGGGCCAGGACAATCCATGGTTTTAAAGGAAATGTAATTATTTTTATAACCCTGTAAAAATTTATTCTCACCGTCTTCACGGCCGATAATTAACTTGTAGTGGGGCGCTGGACGAATGTGTCGTCCGACTTTGAGTAACATGACATCATCCATTTCATATTCGCGGCTGCCCCGTGCATCCCATAAATCCACCAGTTTGGCGGAGTAGTTTTCATCGGTTAAAAAGCAGCAACCCCCGGCGGGTTTTGCATAATCTTCAAAACCGAATTTTTTGGCCAGATCCATTTGTGGTTTACGATTACGGCCGGAGAAACCAAACAGTTCATCACGATTTACCCAGCCTTCTGTTTCCGGCAATGTCGCGGGTAAGTTTTGTGCGCACAATGGACGCAACAGTCGATCATCGGCACCGGATTCTTTGGAAATCACCGGCATTGTATCCTTACGTTGAGACATGGGGCGCTGGCCAATCACTTCACCGGTAATTATAAAATCAAAGCCATTTTCTTCAGCCCATTGTTTGGCTTTGTTAACCATAAATATCTTGCAATCCAGGCAAGGGTTCATGTTTTTGCCATAGCCGTGCTTTGGGTTGAGCAGCACGTCTTTGTATTCCTCAACAATATCGATAATGTGCAGTTTGATACCCAGCTGTTCTGCCGACCACAAAGCATTATTGCGTTTGGGTTTGGATTTATCTTTTTTACGAATGGCATGGGTATGGCCTTCAACACAGAAGCCGGTGAAAAAATTGATCCCCTCCACATGGATGCCCTGTTCGAGCATGACTTTGGCGGCGAGTAGGGAGTCGAGGCCGCCGGAAATCAGGGCGACGGCTTTGCGTTGTTGGGACATGTGGGGATAACCTGATGAAAATTGAAGCTGAACGGGATATTTTACCAGTTACCGCCATAAGTAACTAGCCTGTTATGGCGTATCTCCCTCAGATGGACCGTCGCCTGATTGACGTTATCAAGAGCATTACGAAGTTGTCAGTTGCTCTGCCAGTCTGATCGGAATTACCACATGGGACACGTCGCTAAAAAAGCAGCGGCATGTCCCTGATGGAGATGTTCCCTGGCTGGTGATATATCATGAGTAAAAATTGACATATCTGGTTCTGTCAACTAATGTGTTTTTATGGCAAACATAAAAATCAGTTCAAAAGTAGATGAGGCGGTATGGGATGCGTTAAAAACCGCAGCCCATGAGTCAAATCAGAATATTTCCGGTATGGTTAATGAGGCCATTGTCGAGTATTTACAGCGCCGGCGTGTCCGTCCTGCGGTACTTTCTCACCTTGAGGATTCAATACGAGAGAATGAAGAGTTGGGTGAGCTGCTGGCTAAATGAGCAATCATTTTCTAACGCTGGATGAAGTACTGGAACTGCACGCTATATTAATTAAGCGGTTTGGGGGGGCAACCGGTGTACGTGATTTGGGTTTGCTGGAAAGTGCGTTATATCGACCACAGACGGGATACTATTCAACCCTTTTTGAAATGGCGGCGGCATTATTTGAGTCTTTAATTAATAATCATCCTTTTATTGACGGGAATAAGCGAGTTGGCTTTTTTGCCACAGATGTATTTTTACGTATGAATGGTTATCGGTTTGAGGTTGATGGCAAAGTCGCCCACGGGTTTTTAATGAATTTATTTGATACGGACAGCTGTACTATGGCAAATTTGCAGCCCTGGATTGCTGAATCAGCTAACCCCCTGTCGCTTTGAAATTGTTCATATAAAAAACTATTGCTTCATGAGCCCTGTTTCTTCATGAGCCAGGGAATAGACCCTGCCACTGAACGCCATAGCTCAGTATTCTGCGCGCCATAAAGTACCGCCTCATCCTTATCACCCGAGCTTAATCGCTCCGGCATGCGTTTCGGCATTTTGATTTTTCCCGATAAAATTTTCGTTACATATTTGTTATGGGCTAAAGCCTGCTTTTTGAGCACTCTGCTTTGCGGGCTATCCCCCTGCTCAATGAAACTCATTAAAGCCTGGTCAAATAAAAAGAAAGCGCCCTTGTCATGTTGAAATTGTTGCGCCAGTTGCTGCGCTTTTTCAAGCTGTTTGTGTTGAATATAGCAGTTACTTAGGGGGTAGCGATTAAACTGGTTATCCGCCGGATTTAGAGTGATCGCCCTTTCATAACAGCTAATGGCATGTTCGAAATCTTTCAGATGGGCATAGGTACTGGCGAGGTTGGTAAGGGCCTCCATAAAGGTGCGGGTTTCACGAATCAGCCAGAAGCGTCCGGTATTTTTTTCGAAGAATTCGGCTCCGAGTACCCGTTCACAGCCATCGACGGCACGTTTGAGCAAATCGCGCCTTTCGCTAGAATTGGCGGCCTCCCATTGGGCGAGTAGCATGAGCGCATTGATATTGTCCGGATCCTGCTCCAGCACCTGATGTGCCAGCTGGACTTTTTCGACCGGGTTATCCGCTGCCCATGCCTGTTGAATTAGTTGGCTGGCATCCTGCCCCGGTTGTGAAGCGCACATTATTGGAATACCGGCAGAATTTTTAACGGCACTGGACGTGATATTGATTTTAGCGGGCTTATGCTGCTGGCGATGTGTTTTAGCCAGGTCGGCATAGCCCTGCATCATTTTATTGAATTCACTAAAAATATGCCGGGTAACGGTTTCAATTGGCAGGGCACCGTTTTGAAATTTAGCCGTGAGTTGTTGTGCATTGTGTAAATTAGAAAAGAAGCTCAACATCATCCAGAAAGACTGGGGCTGGGCCGTATCTTTGCAGTCATCCCAGAAATGCTCGGTGAGTGTCAGGCCCAGTTCGAAACCCTTGCCCCAGTGGTGTAACGCATTGGTTTCGAAGTTGGCTTCAAAGGGTTCGGTGAGCTGACAAGACGTTGGCAGGCTGACCATAAAATCATCAATATCCCGCGAGATGTGATTCTTAACACGAATAATGGCATCCAAATAGTCATTCGAATGATTGACGGTGCTGAGCTGATCGCCAAAAACCGCGGGCATCCAGTCGCTGTCTTTAAGTACGGCGGGAGTACAGTTGATGGCAAATAAAAAGCCCACGAGCTGGTCGAGGTTGAGGGTGTTTGCGGGGCGAGCCGTATCGGATAGCCAGCTAGCAAGTGCAGGTAAGGAGATGTTGTTTTCAGGCATGGTGTATCAGCATATAAATAAGGCTGCGTATTATCCGTTAAAGTGGCTAGAAATAGTAGGGCTGAGTGGCTGTGGTTGTAATCGCGTTTTGAAAATTTGCGCTAGAAGACGACTGACCTGTTTTGCCGAAATAGAGCTTAGCCCTGACCTGACCGGACAAAGCGGGGAAAAACATAAAAACAGGCAGGCCATTTAGTGTCACATTCGGTATACTAGCGAGCTTTAAAAATAAGACAGAAAAAACTTAAATGGCACACGACGTATCAACATTTCAGGGCATGATTAGTGCTCTACAGGATTTCTGGGCACAACAGGGATGCGCAATCATTCAACCACTGGACATGGAAGTGGGTGCGGGTACTTTTCACCCGGCAACATTTTTGCGCTCGATTGGGCCGGAGCCCTGGCGAGGATGTTATGTGCAGCCCTGTCGACGACCCACAGATGGTCGTTACGGTGAAAACCCCAACCGTCTCCAACACTATTACCAGTTTCAGGTAGCGCTAAAACCTAACCCGGATAATATTCAGGAGCTGTATCTCGACTCATTAAAAATGCTCGGTTTCGATCCATTAGAGCATGATATTCGCTTTGTGGAAGACAACTGGGAATCCCCCACCTTAGGTGCCTGGGGTCTGGGTTGGGAAGTCTGGTTGAATGGAATGGAGGTGACTCAGTTTACTTATTTCCAGCAAGTGGGCGGCTTGGAATGTCGCCCGGTAACCGGGGAGATTACCTACGGTCTTGAGCGTCTTGCCATGTACATCCAAAATGCCACAAGTATTTTTGATTTAGTCTGGACCAGAGGTCCCCAGGGAGATGTGAGCTATGGTGATGTTTTTCACCAGAATGAAGTAGAACAGTCGGCTTATAATTTTGAACACGCGGATACCAAATCATTATTTGCCTGGTTTGATACTTGCGAGAAAGAAAGTGCCCGCCTGATTGAGGCGGGTCTGCCATTGCCCGCTTACGAGCAGGTGTTAAAAGCTTCCCATACATTTAATTTATTAGATGCCCGCCATGCCATTTCAGTGACTGAGCGTCAACGCTTTATATTGCGGGTGCGCACATTATCCCGTGCGGTCGCAAGCTCTTATTATGAGGCGCGTGAAGCCTTAGGTTTCCCGATTGGAAAGGATGTGAAAGGGGGAGAAAAATAATGAGCAGTCGTGATCTTTTAGTTGAAATTGGCACAGAAGAATTACCACCAAAGGCACTTAATAAATTAGCCGATGCATTTGCCAGTGGTGTTGAAAATGGATTAAAGGAAGCGGGTGTTAATTTTAATAAAATAAACACCTATGCCTCACCGCGCAGACTTGCCATTTTAATAGATGGCGTAGATGAAGCTCAGGCAGATCGTGAAATTGAAAAGCTCGGCCCTAATGTAAAAGCCGCTTACGATAAAGATGGTAAACCGAGCAAAGCAGCACAGGGGTTTGCACGAGGTTGCGGTGTTGAAGTATCTGACCTTGCAACAACCCAAACCGATAAAGGTGAACGGCTGGTTTTCAGACTGGAAGAAACAGGTAAGGCCACTACAGACATTATGCCGGACATTGTTAATCAGTCTTTAGCAAAATTACCGATACCCAAACGTATGCGTTGGGGTGATAGTAGTGCCGAATTTGTGCGACCGGTTCACTGGGTTGTTATGTTGTTTGGGCATGATGTAATTGATGCAGAGATTTTAGGTGTTCGATCCGGGAGAGATTCGCGCGGTCACCGATTCCATCATCCTGAAGTGATAAATTTACAATCGCCGATTGATTATGTATCGCGCATGAAATCGCCGGGCTATGTAATGGTCGATCGTGAAAAGCGCATGGCAGTCGTAAAGCAGCAGGCGGAAGATGCAGCAAAAAAACTGGGCGGACAGGCCTTAATTGATGATGGTTTATTGCAGGAAGTGAGTGCACTGGTTGAGTGGCCGGTGGCCGTTTCCGGTGATTTTGATAAAGAGTTTTTAAGTGTGCCCGCGGAAAGTTTAATTTCTTCAATGCAGGATCATCAGAAGTATTTTCCGGTGGTAGATAAAAAAGGTAAATTGCTGCCGCACTTTATTACTATTAGTAATATTGAAAGTAAACATCCTCAAAAAGTAAAAGAAGGTAATGAGCGGGTCATTCGTCCGCGCCTGGGCGACGCTAAATTTTTCTGGGAACAGGATAATAAAAAGAATCTTGAAGATCATATCGAGTCGCTGAATAAGGTTGTGTTTCAAAATAAACTCGGATCAGTTGGTGATAAATCAATAAGGGTAGCGAGTATTGCAGAAGCCATTGCAAAAGATTTAAATGAGAATGTTGAATATGCAAAACGAGCCGGGCTATTAAGTAAGTGCGATTTAATGACCGAAATGGTTTGCGAGTTTTCAGATTTGCAGGGCATTATGGGGCGTTACTATGCCATTAATGATGGTGAACCCGCTGAAGTTGCGGATGCATTAGATGAGCAATACATGCCGAGATTTGCCGGTGATGACTTACCCCACGGCAAAACCGGGCAGATAGTTTCACTTGCGGATAAGCTGGATACGCTTCTGGGTATTTTCGCCATCGGCCAGAAACCCACCGGTGAAAAAGATCCGTTTGCATTGCGTCGGGCTGCACTGGGGGTGCTGCGTATTTTAATTGAATGTAAACTGGATCTCGATTTAAAAGTATTGCTGTCCTATGCAGCAAAAGCTTACGCTAAGCAGGTGGATGGTAATAAGGCGATCGATGAAGTGATTGGTTTTATGCTGGATCGTTTAAAGGTTTACTATACCAGCCAGAAAATCGGTGTGGATGTTTATGATGCGGTGATTGCACTAAGGCCAACGAGACCGCTCGACTTCGACAGGCGAATTCACGCGGTCAATGATTTTAGAAGTCTGGATGAAGCCGAAAGTTTGGCGGCGGCGAATAAACGAATTGGTAATATTCTGAAAAAACTAAAAGCGGATTGCCCGACTTCTATAGATGAAAAATTATTGCAGGAAGCAGAAGAAAAAAATCTAAACGAAAAATTGCAGGCGATGAGCTCAAAAGTTATCCCCATATTTGAAGCAGGAAATTATTCCGAAGCATTGCATCACCTGGCAGCATTACGTGATCCGATTGATGCCTTTTTTGATAAGGTGATGGTCATGGCTGAAGATGACTCACTAAAGAATAATCGTTTGGCGATGCTGAATCAGCTACATAATTTATTTATGAAAGCGGCTGATTTGTCACGCTTACAATCATAAAAATAAATGTAAATTACGCTCACTCCCAATAGAAATGTTGAGAGTGGCGAAGATTTTTGTAGGGTCTTAATGAAAAAAACAAGACAGTATTCTAAGGCTGAGCTATACATACGTTCCGGGCTGTTCTGGCTTGTGCATTTAATCAGTATGGTGTTTGTCGTTACTGCAGTGCTGGTGTTTTTCTGGTTGCCAGTTAATCAGCGCTATGCAATTGGCTCTAGCTGGGCAAAAATTAATATGCATTTTTTACGCTGGTTTTGTAATCTTGATTACGAAATAAAAGGTAAAGAAAATATTCCAGATGAAGCCAGTCTGGTTGTTTCCAATCATCAATCAACGTGGGAAACGTTAGCATTCCAGGATTTTTTACCGAATCAGTTATGGGTGTTGAAAAAGGAATTATTTCGCATTCCAATTTTTGGCTGGGGGCTGGCTTTAATGAGTCCGATAGCGATAGATCGAAGTGCAGGAAAGAAAGCCATAGATCAAATTGTTGAGCAGGGTGAGCAAAAATTAAATGCTGGGCGTTGGGTTATTATCTTTCCTGAAGGAACCCGTATTTCACCGGGTAAAAAAAGTAAATATAAAAAGGGTGGCTTTATTTTTGCAACCCGCATAACACATCCGGTTTTGCCTTTGGCGCATAATGCGGGTGAGTTCTGGCCAAAGCATAGTTTCATAAAATATCCCGGGACGATTACAGTGTCAATTGGTGAACCATTAAATGCATCAGATATGACGCCCGATGATGTTAAGGAAACAGTTGAAAGTTGGATAAGGCAGGAGCTAGAAATAATAAGCGATTCAAGTCGCTGGAACCGATAAAAAACCGTTTATAAAATACTATTCGATATTGTTGTTCATTTTTAAGCTCTCTAACTTAATGAGGTGTAATTATGAGTAAAAACGAAAACCCGACGATCAGCCCGGCACCCGACGGACCGTATATTGTTAAGAATCTAAAACAGTTATCCAATCAGAATGGTTCAGTAATTACTGAACCAACCATCGCACTCTGTCGCTGCGGTCATTCTGCCAATAAACCTTTTTGTGATGGTGCGCATGTAAAGGCAAATTTCACGAGTGGAAATAATCAATCGAATTTAGAAAATAAAAGCGATGAGTATACTGGGGAAAAAATAACGATTTATGATAATCGTAGCATTTGTGCACATGCGGGTGTTTGTACGGATAATCTGGCGCAGGTTTTCCGAATGAAGCAGGAGCCATGGATTGACCCGGATGCGGCAGAAGTCGATAAGATAATTGAGGTCGTCAATAATTGCCCTTCCGGTGCACTAAGTTATAAATTATCCGGTGGAGAGATAGTAAAACAACAGAATGAACCAGCCATTTTTATTGCGCCCAACGGGCCGTATGTTGTGTCGGGTTGTCCGGACCTTGAAAATGCTAACTGGCGTGAATCTGCCTCCCAGCAGCAATATACGTTGTGTCGGTGCGGAGCTTCAAAAAATAAACCCTATTGTGATGGTTCTCACTGGAGTGTTGAGTTTAAAAATGATGCAAATTAGCGTATCTGTTGTTTGAGCTTAACTGGTTTTGTATCGGTAGGTTTTAGCGAATAATCTGACCGGTTTCAATATCTTTAATTTGCGTCGGTTGGCCGCTCATGTTGGTCGGGTCGTCAAGATATAAATCAACGCGGTTAGAAAAATAGGTTTCGCTTTGCTGGCTGTTCAGTGCCGGTTGTTCGCCCGCAGGATTGGCGCTGGTAGAAATAATCGGTTGATTTAAAACGGCGCATAAATTTACAACCAGCGGGTGGCGGGAAATCCGTACCGCAATTTTTTTATGTGAGCCACTAACCCATCGAGGTGTGAGAGTTGATTTGTTGACTAGCCAGGTGGTAGGTTTTTTTGCAGTCAGTATGGTTTGTTTTTCTTTATCTGATATCTCGATATAGGGCATTAGCTGCTCAAGTTCACCTGCTACTATAATCAGTCCTTTTTCAACCGAGCGTTGCTTTAATTCAAGAATACGCTGTACCGCTTTTTCAGATAAGGGGTCGCACCCCAGGCCAAAAACGGATTCCGTCGGATAGGAGATAATGCCACTGTTTTGAATTATATTTGCGGCTTGCTGGATTGGCTTGTCTGTGCACATTTTCTAATGACTTCTTTGAAATTTAATATGCAGAATAAAATATAATAAAGGCCTCCCCTTTTGTTAAAGGGGGAGTGAGGGGGATTTAGCTTTAACTAAAACAGGCCTCCCTATAAAACCTCTCGTAAACTATTTCTTCTTTTTAACGCTTTTCTTTTTTACCGCTTTTTTCTTTACGGATTTCTTTTTGGCTGCCTTTTTCTTAACCGTCTTTTTCTTAGCTGTTTTCTTTTTAGCCACTTTTTTCTTTGCGACTTTTTTCTTTTTGCCTTTGCGCTCGGGTGCCGCCTCAATTAAAGCTTCACACTCAGCCAGGGTTAAACTGGCCGGTTCCCTGTCTTTCGGTATTTTGGCATTTTTGTGGCCATCAGTAATATAAGGGCCGTATCGGCCATTTAAAACCTGAATGTCAGAATCATCAAATGTTTTGATATATTTATTGGCTTCGAATTCTTTCTTTTCGCGGACTAAAATCATCGCGGTTTCAAAGTCAATGTTATACGGGTCAATACCTTTTTCCTGAAACTCTTTGCGAATCGACACAAAGAATTTACCGAATTTTACATAGGGGCCAAAGCGACCAACATTACTGGAAACTTCTTCGCCTTCATCCGTTTCACCGAGTACCCTGGGTAAAACAAATAAATCGTAGACATTATCCATAGTAATGTCATTCATTTTCTGGCCAGGTTTTAAGCTCGCAAAGCGAGGCTTGTCTTCATCGTCTTTATCGCCGATTTGTGCAAAGGCTCCATAGGGACCCATGCGCACCGTGATGGGTTTCCCGCTTTCTTTATCTATACCCACATCGCGACTTTGAGCCACATCAGCACGGCTGACATTCGCATCGATGTCTTCGACTTTTTCAATGAACGGCGTCCAGAATTTTTGCATTAAAGGCAGCCATTCTTCTTCATCGCGGGAGATGGCGTCGAGTTCATCTTCGAGCTTTGCGGTGAAGTCGTAATCTACATAATCGGTAAAATACTGGGTTAAAAATGAATTAACAATTCGTCCCATGTCGGTTGGTGTAAAACGGCGATTTTCATTTTCTACATATTCACGATTTTGCAAAGTGGAAATAATACTCGCATAAGTTGACGGGCGACCTATACCATATTCTTCCAATGCTTTTACCAGGCTGGCCTCCGTGTATCTTGGGGGTGGCTTGGTAAAATGCTGATTGGTAATGATGTTTAATAATTTTAATTCTTCACCTTCTTCTAAAGCCGGCAGGAATTTTTCATCATCATCTTTTTTTCTGTCGTCTTCGTCATCATCGTCCTCTTTGTCATCCTGGTCTTCCATGTAAACGGACATAAACCCCGGGTGCTTAATGGTGGAGCCATTGGCACGAAACTGATGTGCATCACCACAACTTAAATCGACTGCTACTGTATCTAATGTGGCTTGTACCATCTGGCAAGCAATAGTTCGCTTCCAGATTAATTCGTAGAGCTTAAACTGGTCGGGTTTTAATGCGGCTTTAATTTGATCCGGAATATGATTGGCGGATGTCGGGCGAATCGCTTCGTGAGCTTCCTGTGCATTTTTAGATTTGTTTTTAAATATACGGGGCGCATCGGGTAAATTATCTTTACCGTAGCGGTTAACAATTAGATCACGAATTTCAGTTAATGCATCCTGTGACAACATTAAAGAATCGGTACGCATATAACTAATTAAACCAACGGTTTCACCACCGCCTATATCAATGCCTTCGTATAATTGTTGTGCGGTGCGCATGGTGCGCTGAGCAGAAAAACCGAGTTTTCGCGAGGCTTCCTGTTGTAGAGTGGACGTGGTAAAGGGGGCTGCCGGATTTTTTTTGGTCTGCTTTTTGGTTATTTTGCTAACCGTGAGTTTACCATTGGCAGCGGTGGTTAAGGTTTTTTGTGCAGCCTCGGCAAGCTCGGTGTTATTGATAGTAAATTGAGAAACCTTGTCATTATTATATATACGCAATTTACTGGAAATCGTTTTGTTGTCTTTTTCGGTATCGGCAAAAATCGTCCAGTATTCTTTTGAGTCGAAGGCTTCAATTTCTTCTTCACGACTCACAATCATACGTAGTGCGGGACTTTGTACTCGTCCAGCAGACAGGCCGCGTTGAACCTTTTTCCATAATAATGGCGACAGGTTAAACCCTACTAAATAATCAAGTGCTCGCCGCGCCTGTTGAGCATTAACCATTGGCATAGATAATTCGCGGGGCGACTCCACCGCTTCTTTCAATGCGCGTTTGGTGATTTCGTTAAACGCGATACGGTGAACAGTTTTATCTTTCAGGTCACCGTCTTCTTTTAATAGTTCATAGAGGTGCCATGAAATGGCTTCCCCCTCGCGGTCGAGGTCGGTCGCGAGATAGAGTGTGTCAGCTTTTTTTAAGGCTTTTTTAATAGCCTGAACATGTTTCTCATTTTTTTCAATGAGCTGGTATTTCATGCTGAAGTCATTGGCCGGATCGATTGCACCGGTTTTAGGAATCAGGTCCCGTACATGACCATAGGAGGCGAGTACGTGAAATCCTTTACCCAAATATTTTTTAATGGTTTTGGCTTTAGCCGGTGACTCTACAATTAGCAGACTGTTACTCATGTAATACTCATGATTTTTTAATGTTATTTTATGTTAGTCAATATTGCCTAACATTGCGGGATTTTATATAAATTTAATTCAGGTACGTACCCTGACTGGTTTCGAAAATCAGATTCTCCATCCAGGCGTAGGCGTTTTCTTCTCCTGGCTGGCTGTATAGAACAATCATGATAATCCACTTAAGCTGTTCTAGTTCAAGTTCAACATCAAGTGCAATAACCCGGTCGAGAATCACTTCTCGGCTAAGGGGGGTAACTACCTGATTTTGCTCAAGCTGTATTAAAAACCGGATGCAATCCTGGTTCAGCAAAATTTTTTCCAGCTCACTAAATATTCGAACTGATCCGGTATTAATGACCGGTTTATTACTGCTCGCCGAGGAAGACAGTAATTCAGTGTGAATTTCAGCCAGATCTTCCAGCCAGTCGAAGGCTAAAAGGATATCGTGGTGTGGAAAGCCCAGTTCTTCCAGTCGATCAAACATGTGTTCGTTTTCAGGAAAAACCGGATTTTCATCCGTAATGATGTTTTCAAACAAGTACATTAAAACATCAACAACATTGTGCTTCATTCTTTCTCTCTTAAACCCAGCGGCAAATAATGTGCCGTAAAAATAATTTCAGTGATTCTAAGTTTCAGGTTTATACATTAATAATGTGTATAAGCCCGTTAATTTTTTGCGGCATACAATTTATGTCCGCGTATATAGCCCGTTTTGTGAAACTACCTGGCCCTTTAACTCAAGTATAAGCAGCATTGAGGCTATTTCAGATGCACTCAGGGTACTGCGTTCTACCAGTTCGTCAATACCGACGGGTTCAAACTCCATATGAGCTAACAGGGTTTGATAGGTGGTATCCAGCTCATCAGTGTGCTCAACCTGCGCCGATTGGCCAGCTGTTTGAGGTGTTTCTGCGGCGCTAGTATGGCGAATTGAGCTGGATTTTACCAGTGGTAACAATTCTTCAAGTATATCCGCGGCACTTTCCACCAGCTTTGCACCGGATTTAATCAGACTATGGCAGCCTTTTGCAAGTGGATTATGTATTGATCCTGGAATGGCAAAAATTTCACGGCCCTGCTCCATGGCGTGGCGGGTGGTAATGAGAGAGCCGCTATTGATGGCGGCTTCAGTGACCAGGGTGCCCATACTTAGACCACTGATGATGCGATTACGGCGAGGGAACATGCCCTTGTGCGGGGCGGCTCCAGTTGGCGCTTCGCTGATAATGCAGCCATTTTGTGATATCGCCTCTGCGAGTTTGGTATTCGCTTTTGGGTAAATTGTGTGCAAGCCATTGGCCACAACCGCGACGCTGCCCGCAATGCCTTTAAGGGCACCCCGATGGCTTGCCGCATCGATACCATGCGCCAGTCCACTGGTGATAGTGATGCCCGCATCGGAGAGGTGGTGGGCAAAGTTTTCGGCAATTTGCTTACCGGTTTCTGTGGGGGTGCGGCTGCCAACCATGGCAAGCTGGGGTTGCTGTAAATAGTCGATATCTCCGATATAAAACAGGGCGTAGGGCGGTTCACTGATTTCGCGTAGCCGCTGTGGATAGGCGGTTTCGTCATAAAACAAAATTCCGTGCTCCTTATGCTCAAGCCATGCAAGGTCGCGATCTACGTCCTTCTCATCGAGATTTTGAATTCGTTTTATCTGCGTCTCTTTGAGCTGGGCTGCCTGGAGTTGGCTGGCGGACGCCTGAAAAATTGCGGCAGCGCTGGAAAATTGATCCAGCAATAGATTCAGTGTTGTTGGTTGCAGGTTGCAGCGTACCAGCTTAAGCCGGTTGCGTAGGTCATCCGTTGATATTGCTGCCATGGTTTTGCCTGAGTTTGAAATAGAAGCACTCTAGTTTAAGGGTACTCAATTTAGAAAGGCAAACCGGACGGCTAAAAAGTGAGGTGATTTTAGAGGTTAATCAAAAAAATAAAACTGGTCCCTAATCCTTAGGCAACCAGTTCAAGTTTTACGCACTGTCGTTATAATCCCTCAAATTACCGGGGTTTATCTACCCGGTCAAACTTACTGATCGTGCGGGTGGACTTAAGCACCAATCCATAACTCACATCATCAAACACCTTGAATAACATCATAATACCGCTGCGTTCATCCGGCAATAGTATTTCCAGTTTGTCCTCATCGCCACGATCGCGACTTGTGCGGTCCAGGAAACGGTCCCGGGCTACGCCCCCTGCCTGATAGGTGGCAAGCAGATGGCCGACTTCAAGATCGTGGTTGGTGCCCCGGTTTATGACGGCAACCTGGTACTTGGCAATAGAAGAGATCGCATCAAATAAAGAAATAATTTTTCCATCGATGTAATCATCCGGCAAACGAGGGAAGTACTGTTGATCGATTGCCGCTTTATCCGTGGGTAGTAATCGATCACCAATCAGAACCTCACGCGATGTTTTAAGTAACAGGCCGGTGGAGGGAGCCGCATATTTTTCAATTTTAACTTCGCCGGCATGAATGACTTCAAAGCCAAGCAGTCTGTCGGTTTCAGGGTCAACCAGGCGGTTGCCTTCGCGGAAGATACTATAACGGCTACGTTCCTGATCCAGCTGGCCACGTATGTAGACCTTGTTATTGGCTGCCAGTACCAGATGGGCGTCATCACTGCCAACAATGTAGGGGGCTGCGGCCCACACGTCCTGGGAAACGACACGGGGGCGTGTTAGAAATTGGCGTATGGCATCCGCCGGAATACTGGGGATGGCTTCATTTAATGTTTGACGGTGAATGGAAGGGCTAAGTTTAACCACTTTACGGCCACCATCAGTGCTCTCACGGCGGACAACGCCATTTTCACCACGGGCCACCTGTATCTGTGGCATTCCATTTACATAGGTTAAGGTTAGAATATCGCCGGGGAAAATCAGGTGGGGGTTTTCAACCTGTGGATTACGATGCCAGATTTCCGGCCAGTACCAGGGGTCGCGTAAAAACAGACTGGCAATATCCCAGAGCGTGTCGCCCTTTTTCACGATATACTCTCGGGGGTGGTTGTCAGCAAGCTGGATGCTTTGTGTCTGTACCGCGTTATCTTGACTTGCCTGCACAGGCTCAACGGTGGTTTCGATAATGCCGGTTTGAGGCTCGAATGGTGCAGGCTCATCAGCAGCTGTATCCGGTGTGGTCGGCGTACTGGAGCAGGCAGAAAGGAGTGTTGCTGATGCAATAAAAAGTGCAAAGCGTCCATAGTTGGCCATGAGTGCTTTAATATCCAAGGTATGAATCCCCATATTTATCCGTGGTTTTCAAGAGTTTAGCTGATAAACTTGAATTAATGAAGTAAGTTTGTGCAGTAATTAACAATAGTTTATTTATTGGCCTTATGCAGGCTGATAAGTATATGTTAGGAATAAAGGTAAAAGTTATGTCCCTGTTGGAGATTTTAAAGTTTCCTGATGATCGTTTACGCACCAAGGCCAGACCGGTTGATGTCGTTGATGAGGCGGTAAAGCAATGTGTTGATGACATGTTTGAAACCATGTATGCAGCCCCGGGAATCGGGCTCGCAGCCACTCAGGTGAATGTACATCAGCGGATTGTTGTCATTGATGTGTCGGAAAGTAAGGATGAGCCCCTGTGTCTGATTAACCCGGTTATCACTGCAAAAGATGGGGTTGAGCAGCATGAGGAAGGCTGCCTGTCGGTGCCGGGTATCTATGAAAAAGTTGAGCGTGCGGAGCACATAAAATTTAGCGCACTAAACCGCGAGGGTGAAGCGTTTGATATGGAAGCCGATGGTTTACTGGCGGTTTGTGTGCAGCATGAGCTGGATCATCTCGAGGGTAAGCTGTTTGTAGATTATCTGTCCTCATTGAAGCGCAATCGCATAAAAAAGAAGCTCGAAAAGCATCAGAAAACGGCGGATATGTAGTGAGTGAAGAAAGCCTGAAAATTATTTTTGCCGGTACGCCGGATTTTTCCGTGGCGCCCTTAAAAGCATTAATAGCCTCGCAACATGACGTTGTGGCTGTTTACACTCAACCGGACCGCCCCGCAGGACGAGGGCGGAAATTAACCCCTAGCCCGGTAAAAGCCTGCGCACTTGAGCATGGCATTGACGTTTACCAACCTGAAAAATTAAAAAGTGCCGAGGATCAGCAACCATTAATTGATCTTAACGCAGACTTAATGGTAGTGGTGGCCTACGGAATTATATTGCCACGCGAAATACTCAGTGCTCCCCGTCTGGGCTGTATTAATATTCATGCCTCATTACTGCCTCGCTGGCGGGGGGCGGCACCGATTCAGCGGGCCATATTAGCCGGTGACACACAAACCGGTATTACCATCATGCAAATGGATGAGGGGCTGGATACCGGTGATATGTTGTTAAAAGCCCAGTGCGAGGTGACAGGTGACGATACCGGCTCAAGCCTGCATGACAAATTAGCGCTGATGGGAGCCGAAGCATTAATGACGGCACTACCTGCAATTATTAATCAGACCATATCCGCCGAAAAACAGGATGATGAGCAGGCAAATTATGCCCACAAGCTACAGAAATCTGAGGCGCTTATTGACTGGAGTAAACCCGCTATCGAAATACAGAGACAGGTTAATGCCTTTAATGCCTGGCCGGTGGCGCAAACCCCGATTGAATTAAAAGGCAAGATGCAGATGTTAAGAATCTGGCGGGCACAGGCAATTGATCGCGCGACCAGTGATCGGCCCGGCACAGTGATCCGCTGTGAAAAACAGGGAATAGATGTGGCCACCGGAGAGGGTATTTTACGCCTGTTAGAAATTCAGATGCCGGGTAAAAAGCCCATGGATGTACCGGCATTTGTAAATGCACATGATATTAGTGCGCAGGTGCTGGGTTGAGTTTGCTAGCAGAAATGCTGGGCACCAGGCATCTGTAAAACGAATAAAATACAATAAGCAATAAAACATGACAGGCAAAAATCATCATGGCGATGCATCCATCGCCTCCCGCAAAGCGGCATTAAATATTCTATTATCCGTATTGCGCGATGATGGGCATTCACTATCGTCGTTAACCCACTTAACCGAAAACCTGGAAACCAGAGACGCGGCATTTGCGCGTATGTTAAGTTTTGGCGTGTTACGTTTCTATCAGCAATTGCAGGCTCTGCTAAAGCCATTGATTAAAAAACCGCTTAAATCAAAAGACCAGGATGTTCAGTTGGTGATGTTAATGGCGCTGTATCAAATTATGCATACGCGGGTACCGGCATTTGCGCTTGTGGATAGTGCGGTTAAGCAGGTGCGTAAATCTAAAAAGAAATGGGCCGCCAATATGGTGAACGGGGTGCTACGTAGTTTTCTTCGGCAGATAGAAGGAAAAGAGCCCGAGCAAATTATTGCAAACCTGAAAACCGAAGAGGCGATTTTTTCACATCCGCAATGGATAATAGATCGTTTAAAAAAAGATTGGCCAGTCAATGAATCAATAACTGATGAAATAAACTGGCGTACCATTCTCGAGGCCAATAATCGGCAGGCCCCTATGACATTACGCATTAATCAGCAGCAGATTAATGCGGATAAATACCGCCTAGAACTACAGGAAAATTTTGAGCTGGCGTCACAAAAAATAGCGGCGCTGCCCTCGGCATTAATTCTGCAACAGGCGAGAGATGTAAAGCAGCTGCCCGGCTTTGATGAAGGCTGGTTCTCGGTGCAGGATGCCGGAGCACAGTTGGCCGTTCAAATTTTACAACCCGCCGCGGGGGATATAATTTTAGATGCCTGTGCTGCACCCGGTGGAAAAACCGCACATCTTTTCGAGCAACAGCCGGACATTAAAATAACGGCACTGGATATTTCACAAACGCGCCTGCAACGAGTCGAGGAAAACTGTCAACGACTGGGTTTTAAACCGCTGCTGATTGCCGCAGATGCCACCGACGTTACTGAGTGGTGGACGGGAGAGGCATTCGATAAAATTTTACTCGATGTGCCCTGTTCTGCCACCGGAGTGATACGTCGCCACCCGGATATCAAACACCTGCGGCGCCGGGAAGATATTGCGTCACTGGTAAAATTACAGCGGCAAATTCTGCTTAAAAACTGGGAGTTATTAAAACCCGGTGGACTGCTTTTGTATGCAACTTGTTCATTATTTAAAGTTGAAAATGAAGAGCAGATGCAATGGTTTTTGGAACATGTTGATGATGCGAAGGTTGAAAGTTTACCAGAATGTATAACCCAGATTGAAAGTCGTGCTGATTTGAAAATCGGGGTGCAACTGTTTCCGGTAAGTGGTCTGACGGATGGGTTTTATTATGCGCTGCTTAAAAAAGTCGATAAATAGACAGATGCAAAATAAGAGCTATAAGTGAAAAATAAAAATAGTATCCTGTAATGCGCTCAAAGCGAATTGAAATAGATGCGGACAGTCGAATTTTTTGTGATGACTTTTAGCATTAAATAATTGATTACATCGCCACGTTTCACTGGTAAAACATATACAAAGGCGTAAACTTCGCGACTATACTTACGTTGATGTTTTGATGTGAAAATTCCGATATGAAAATACTGATTTTAGGTGCCGGTCAGGTCGGCTCATCAGTGGCTGCAAATCTTGCATCTGAAGCCAATGATATCACCCTGATTGATCACCGTGTTGAAGTGCTCAATGAGTTACGTGACCGACTCGATATTCAAACCGTTGTCGGCAATGCAGCGCATCCGAATATTTTAGAGCAGGCGGGTATTGAAGATGTGGACATGCTCATCGCTGTAACCAACACGGATGAAGTCAATATGATTGCCTGTCAGGTAGCCTGGACCCTGCACCACACACCGACTAAAATCGCCCGCATTCGCTCCGTACAATATCTAAAACACAATGATTTATTCCTTGGTAATGCGGTTCCCATAGACGTCATTATCAGCCCCGAAGAAATTGTCACAAATTATATCTTCAACATAATTGAATACCCCGGGGCGCTTCAGGTGCTGGATTTTGCCGATGGTAAAGTCGTGCTGGTGGGTTTGCGTGCATATTACGGTGGCCCGCTCGTGGGGCACCAGCTAAGTGAGTTACCTAAACATACCCCGGGAACCGACACCCGTGTGGCGGCTATTTATCGACGCGGGCGGGCGATAATTCCCCGTGGGCATACCGTTATTGAAGCGGGCGATGAAGTGTTTTTTATTGCCGCGCGGGGCGATATACGTGTGGTCATCCGCGAGTTACGTAAGCTCGATAAACGTAACAAACGCATTATGATTGCCGGTGGAGGAAATATTGGAAAGCGCCTGGCGGAACGATTAGAAAAGCGTCATCAGGTAAAAATTGTTGAGCGTAATCCCGACCGGGCATTTCACCTTTCCCAGTCACTTAATAAGTCAGTAGTGTTACTGGGAGACTCGGCTGATAAAGAATTATTGCTGGAAGAAAACATTGATAGCATGGATGTATTTATATCGGTAACCAATGATGATGAGGCTAATATTTTGTCCGCTATGCTGGCCAAAAGATTGGGCACCCGTAAAACCATGTCACTAATCAATCGTCCGGCTTATGTCGATTTAATGGAAAACCAGGAAGCTATAGACGTGGCGATTTCACCTGAGCAGGTTACAATCGGCGCCTTGCTCACTCACGTGCGCAGGGGTGATATCGTTGCGGTACATTCATTGCGTCGTGGTGCGGCAGAAGCTATCGAAGTCATTGCTCACGGCGACAGGAGTAATTCAAAAGTCGTGGGCTGTTTGGTTGAAGAAATTGAACTCCCCGAGGGTACAGCCATTGGTGCCATCGTGCGCGGTGAAAAAGTTATAATTGCCCATCATGACACGGTGATAGAGGCTGAAGATCACGTGATTATGTTTCTGGTTAACAAGAAAAAAATCCACGACGTTGAACACCTGTTTCAGGTGGGCGTTACTTTTATCTAGATTTGGGTTATTAAACTTTGCACTTTACCGTCATTCAACGAATCTCAGGCATTTTAATAATGCTGTTTAGTTTCACATTAATTCCACCGGTGATAATTGATTTTATTTATCAGGAAAATTCTGCGGATGCTTTTTTAAAATCTTTTCTAGCGTTACTTGCCGCCGGTTTCATTTTGTGGCTACCTGTAAAAAATTCTAAAAAAGATTTGCGCCTAAGAGATGGTTTTATTGTTGTTGTATTGTTCTGGTTTATTTTAAGTGTATCCGGAACTTTACCACTCATGCTTTATGAGCCACTTAAAATTTCTGCAACTGACGCTTTTTTTGAATCAATTTCAGGTTTGACTACGACAGGTGCAACAGTGCTCACGCATCTAGATAGTTTGCCCCATTCGATTTTGTTTTATCGTCAGGAACTTCAGTGGTTGGGTGGCATGGGTATAATTGTTCTGGCCGTTGCAGTTTTACCGATGTTGGGGATTGGTGGTATGCAGCTTTATAAAGCGGAAACACCAGGTCCAATAAAAGATAATAAACTCACACCACGTATTACCGAAACCGCAAAAGCACTCTGGTATATTTACTTAACACTCACCCTGTCATGCACAGCTGCATACTGGATGGCTGGAATGAGTTTATTTGATGCCATATCGCATAGCTTTTCTACTGTAGCCATTGGTGGGTTTTCAACCCATGATGAGAGCCTGGGGTATTTCGATAGTGCTTCGATAAAAATAGTTGCGATAGTATTTATGTTTTTAGGAGGTGTGAATTTTGCCCTACACTTTGTGGCATTTCGCAACTGGAATATTAAGGCCTATATTCAGGATACGGAATTCAAGGTATATTTTCAGGTTTTATTTCTGGTATCAGTAATCGCCATTATTTTTTTGCAATTCACGCATACCGCTGAAAACTTTTCTGAATCAGTATTATCAGGTTTATTTCACGTGGTTTCGATTGCAACCACGACTGGATATACTGCCACCGAGTTTCACCTGTGGCCGAGTTTTTTACCGGTGCTTTTAATATTTACCAGTTTTATTGGTGGCTGTGCCGGTTCAACTGGTGGTGGTATGAAAGTGATTCGGGTTGCGTTAATTCTCAAGCAGGGTATGCGTGAGCTGCAAAGGTTAATTCACCCCAATGCTGTGATAATCGTTAAGATCGGAAAAAATCCAGTGGCTAATTCTGTAATTGATGCGGTGTGGGGATTTTTCGCAATTTATGTAGCGGTATTTGTGGTTATGATGTTATTGCTTATGGCAAGCGGGCTTGATCAGATAACATCATTTTCAGCAGTGGCAGCAACACTTAACAATCTGGGGCCTGGCTTAGGTGATGTTGCCGCAAACTATGCGGGTATTAATGATTTTGCAAAATGGGTGTTAAGTTTTGGTATGTTATTAGGTCGGCTGGAAATATTTACTTTGCTGGTATTGCTGACACCTGCGTTCTGGAGAAAATAGTGCCTGACTGGAATGCGGTATATGAAGATAAAGCAGTGGCGAATGCAACCCCTGCGGAAGTGTTAACGATTAATGAACATTTGTTATCGGCTGGCGGGCATGCACTGGATTATGCAAGTGGTCTAGCCGGCAACGCTACCTATCTGGCTGCTAAAGGGTATCAGGTGAGCGCATGGGATTTGTCTGAAACGGCTGTAAATAAAATAAAGACTTATGCGAAAACTCATGAGCTGGATATTCAGGCGGCATGTTATGACCTGGAAAATAATGCTCCTCAGATAAAAAACAAATTTGATCTTGTCGTGGTGAGTTTTTTTTTGCATCGAGAAACATTGCGCTATTTATATGATGCATTAAAAAAAGATGGTTTATTGTTCTATCAGACATTTAGTGGTTTGCCGGTTAATGGTTATGGTCCATCAAGAGAAGATTTTCGCTTAAGGCATAATGAATTGTTAGGTGTTTTTCCAGATATGCAGCTATTGTTTTATCGAGAAGACGATGAAAATGCTACAGGAGAAAATGCCAGGCAGGGTTTAACTTATTTTGTAGCAAAAAAATGAATCAGAAAAAAAATAAAAGTTCACTGGTCTACGACACGCGTTTCAAGCTGGCGTATTTAAAGCCAATGTATTTTGGTACATGGTTAGCCCTGTTATTATTGTTTATATTATCTTTGTTGCCTGGGGTGATTGTTGATGCAATCGCGAACAGCCTGGGTGATTTGATAAGAAATATAAATAAAAAGCGTCGTAGAATTGCACGGGTTAATATTGATTTATGTTTTCCCGAGTTAACTCAGGAAGAAAAGAAACAGCAAATTAGAAATAACTTTCGTCATCAGGCGCGAAGTATTTTGTATTACGGATTAATCTGGTGGGCGCCTAAATTTATTCTTAAAAAACGAATTGTATTTAAGGGGCAGGAAAATATAGAGGCATCATTAAAAAATAATCGTGCGGTTATTTTTATGGCGGCCCATAGCCTGGGTTTAGAAGCTGCGGTTGCAGCTGCAACCATGGATTATCCCTCTTCCGGGCCCTTTAATCCGATGAAAAATAAACTGGTGGACTGGCTGGTTGCCAAGGGGCGTTCACGCCACGGTGGAATTCTTTATACCCGCGAAGCGGGGTTACGACCAATCATAAAAGATGTGCGCAGCGGTTATACCATGTTCTATTTACCGGACGAAGATCTGGGTGCGGATCGTTCAATATTCGCGCCGTTTTTTGGTGTAGAAAAAGCCAGCGTGCCAGTGTTAGGTCGACTGGCAAAATCCTGCAAGGCAGATGTACTGCCCTGCATGGCATGCTACGATGAAAAAAAACATCGCTATGTTATTAATGTGTTACCGGCTTTAAAAAATTTTCCAACCGGTGATGATTATTCTGACACACTGGCAATGAATCAGTCGCTAGAGGAAATTATTCGATTATGTCCTGCACAATATTTCTGGACCATGAAATTGTTTAAAACTCGCCCTGATGGGCAGCCTAAGCTTTATTAAAAAGCTTAGGCATTGTCAGAGCTATCTGGGCTACCTACACTCATCAATGGTTTCATTGTTGTAAGTAAACTTTTAAACAGTGTTTTGTTTTGCAGCTCTTCCGCTGCCAACAGTTCTTTAAAATGCTGGCGTTGTGTCGGCATTGAAAAACAGGCAGGGCATGAGTCAGGAATGATCGGTAGTTCTGCACTTATAGCAAACTCACGGGTTTGTCGCTCTCGCGCATAAACCAGCGGACGTATTACACGCAGATCACCCTCATCAATGACGTAATTAGCCTTCATGGTTTTCAGTTGTCCTCCATGAAAGGCCGACATCATAAAACTTTCTGCCAGATCATCTAAATGTTGTGCAAGTGCAATGACATTAAAACCATGCTCTCGGGCAGTGTTATACATAATGCCGCGTTTAATGCGCGAGCAAAATGCACAATAGGACGGCTTGCCCATGTGTTCTTTTGCGAGATCCATAATAGGTTCTCGCCGATAATGATATTCTACGCCGAGGCTTTCCAAATAGGGAATCATCGGTGATGGATCAAAATCACCCGCCATCGGGTCAACGGTCATGGCGGCAAATTCGAATTTGACAGGGGCATGGCGCTGAAAATGATTGAGTATATGTAACAGTGCCAGGGAATCCTTACCACCGGATAAGCCGAGTAAGACCCGGTCGCCTTCATGAATCATTTTATAATCCATTAAGGCTCGGCCCGTTTGGCGTAGTAGGGTTTTAGGTGGGCGAATAAACTCACTCATAATTTAGTCTTTAGTTTCAGGTTGATTTTCAGAAGCAGATTGATCCTGTGACTGATCAACAGGTTTTGCATTTTCCGACTCGTCAAAATCAAATAATTCATCTTCGTTAAATTCAACCGGTTCTTCAGGAGGGTTGCCGTCGTGAACCAGATTTTTCCGATGCTGTATATAAAACTCTCTAATAAAGGTGTAACGATCCAGCGCCGCTTCATTTAGAATATTTTCCGCTTTTAGTAGTGAAGCACGTTTATCAACGAGCTTTAAGCTGGATAAAAGCAGTGAGACTTTTCTTTCACGGTGTTCAGGAGGGAAACCATTTTCCAGCTCCTGCCATATCGGATCTGCAAAGCGACTATCAACCAGTAGACCGGTACCATCCCGAATCGTGCTGGGGCCCCAGAAAGGAATCACAAAATAGGGGCCCTGAGGTACACCCCAGTAGCCCAGGGTCTGGCCAAAATCTTCCTGGTGTTTGGGCATGTTCATATCGGTTGCCCAGTCAATTAAACCCGCTAGCCCGAGTGTGCTATTAACTATAAATCGTCCCATATCCGATGCAAACTGCCTGGGCTTAAGTTGAAGTAAATCATTAAAAATAACAATGACATCATCAAGGTTACTAAAAAAGTTATTGATACCGGTGATAACAGGGTCAGGGGTTATGGCATTGTAGCCTTTAGAGACGGGTTTGAGTAAATAGCGGTCGAAGCCATCATTAAACTGAAACGCAGCGCGATTATAGCTCTCTAACGGGTCACGGGGGTCAGATTGACCACTTACGCTAGCGCAACCGGATAAAATGGCTGAGACAAATAAAATAAGGAGACTAAAGTATGTTATTTTCATTATTCTGGTGATTTTTGAGATGCGTGCAAGTTAGCAATAGCGCTGTGCAAGGTCAATCAAAAGCTTAACTATTTATTGAGCTATAATTGAATTAACGGATAAAGGTGTAATGTCATAGGGGGCGATTTGTTTTACTACAGCATTAGAATAATTAAAATGATAGCAATGTGGCTTGATTTTCTGGTGCTGACATTGTTGTTGTATGCGTTATCGTGGCTTCCGGCAAGGCTTCATGGCTACTGGTACTTTCGTATGTTCAGGGTATGGTGTCGATCTTTTGTTCGGGCACTGGATGTTGATTTAAAACTACATCAAAAGAATTTATATAAAATACCCACTAATTATATTCTTATAGCCAATCACCCCTCAGCTTTTGAAGATATAGGTATTCCGGCATTATTCGAAGTTTATTCGCTGGCAAAAATTGAAGTGAAAGACTGGTGGGTGTTTGGACGTATATCAACTGCGGCGGGTAACTTATATGTAAGGCGTGAATCAAAAGAGTCAAGAAATGTGGCGGCACAAACTATACGCCAGGAAATAGAAAAGGGAAAAAATATTGCCTTATATCCTGAAGGCGGTTGTAAGGGGAAGCGTATATTTGAATCATTTCGTTACGGAGCTTTTGATGTATCCATGAAAACCGGGGTGCCGATTTTACCCGTTTTTTTGCACTACGAAGCACAGGACGATTTTGAGTGGCGTAGTCCGCATACCTTACTGGATAAAATTTATCACTTTTTAAACACAGAAAATAGTACAGCAAATTATTATTTGTTTGATGCGATCGATCCAGCACAATTCAAGTCAAAAGAAGAGTTCACAGAGTATACCTGGCAGTTATATAAAAACTGGCAAGAAAAGTATATGGAATAGTTTTGTCGATGTTTAATCTAAATGATTCTAATGCGTTGTTGCTCTACCGGGTAGGGCCAATCCTGGTGTGCTCGCCGACGATGCCGGTTGAGGCAGTAGTGTTGCCCCCCAAAATTACCGTGCCGCCGGGTGCGAATGTCGCTGAGCCCGGAGTGTTCAAATCAATTCACGGCATGGTACGAATTGTTGATTTGCGAGTAAGGTTTGGTGTAGATGAAAATGATTTTTCAGACCCGGGTCTAATTGTTATTGTTGAAGTGGAAGGTGGGCATGCGGGTTTCTGGGTTGATGAAATTGAAGATGTCATAAGTTTTCCTGGGGCAGGGTGGTCACAGGTTCCGGCGTACATTCCCCGTAATGTTTTTACTAAAACGCTGGTTCAGAAAGATATTATTCGACTGTATGCAGATTTCGAACAGCTTGATGAATTTAAAGCAACGGGTTATTTGCGCAAGCATATTGAAATGATCAAGGCGGCTGAAAAAAAATCAATAGAGGGAAAGGCTAAAACAAGTTTGACAGCTAATCAAAATAAGCAGAATAAGTTATTCGACACCCAGAAGCGCAACTCCTTTCATGTTAGAGAATCGGAGTCTGATTCAGGTGCTGACTCACAAGCGATTAGTGGTGATCGTATAAAGTCGGGCGCTAATAAAAATGATAAAAAAAATATCACCCGTGTAGATTTAGATAAGAAAAGTGCAGTGTCGAGTGCGAGTGAAACGCCAGGCATAGAAAAAGACGAATCTTCCAGTGTTGTCCCCATTGAAAAGCGTACGCATGCTGACTTAACTGAGAAGAAATTAATGACGAGCAAGCCCGTCCATCATAGCTCGAATAATCGAATAAATGTGGGCATTAATCAAACCAAAAAAACAGAGCCACATAATGTTGATTTAAGTTCTGCGCAATACGAAAAAGAAAATCTTCGGTCCAAACAGACCGTAATAAAAAATAGTACAGTAGATTCGACTGATTATAATTATTCTAAAGAAAGATCGAAAGAACCAAAATACTCTGAAACCAGGGAGAGTAAAAGTGTTGCCAGCGCCAAAAATGTAGCGGATAAAAAAACGATTTCGGATGAAGTGGATGTTAGCGGTTTGTTTGTTAAGTCTGGATTTGTCATTGCCTTAATTGTACTGGTCTATTTTTTATTTACCTTGCTTAATGATACAGAAAAACAGCCGGTGTATAAAAAACAGGTTAAAAGGAGTTATCTGGAAAGTTCGTCTAAAGGTTTTGAGGATGAATCAAATGTTAAAGCAGAAGTCGTAGTAGAAGAAGTAGTTGAGGCAGTCGTTGAAGCAGAAGTAGAAACAGAGACAGAAACAGAGACAGAGACAGAGACAGAGACAGAGACAGAGACAGAGACAGAGACAGAGACAGAGACAGAGACAGAGACAGAGACAGATACAGATACAGAGACAGAAACAGAGACAGAGACAG
>Ga0316207_10000342_pt1 | contig 82971 bp, 86 predicted proteins | sample 6weekpyrite_MG_FD_204943 | JGI IMG/M metagenome (GOLD analysis project Ga0316207, IMG submission 204943) | Microbial mat bacterial communities from mineral coupon in-situ incubated in ocean water Damariscotta River, Maine, United States -... | ecosystem: Environmental > Aquatic > Marine >...
TGGCTTGCTGGTAATTTCTTGGCGCGATATTGCACCAGCCTTACACCGGACTGTAACGCCTTTTCAAGCGTCGACAAGTACTCATCAAGCCGTTCAGGATCGGGTTCAGGGGTGACCATATAGCGATCGGGTAATTGCGCAGCAGTGATAATAGGACGGTTTGCTCGCGGGAAATCATAGTCATCAAAATCTGTTGGCGACACCCACTTAATGACTTGCCCTTCCCTACCATGCGCCACGCCATCATGGGCATCGACATGCCACACATCGAGTAATACCGACTTATCCGGGTAGTCATAGCGAAACCGAATCAATGGCTGACAGTGGCTAACCGTAATATCCAGTTCTTCTTTCAGCTCACGCGCCAAGCCCTGCTCACGTGTTTCACCCGCCTCCAGCTTGCCACCTGGAAACTCCCATAAACCACCCTGGTGCTTGTCATCAGGTCGTTTTGCGATGAGCACGTTACCTTGTGCATTCGAAATAACCGCCGCCACAACATGCACTAGCATCTCAATCAGCTTCTATATTCAGCATTGATCTTCACGTAATCATAGGAGAGATCACTGGTTTGCACCCGCGTAGTCACATCCCCTCTACCTAGTTTGATGGTGACTGTGAGCGACGCTTGTTGCATAATAGCCTGGCCGGCTTTTTCTGTATACGTAGCAGCCCGCCCACCATTTTGCACAATGCACACATCATCAAGGTAAATCTGAATTTTATCTACATCAAGCTCCAATACACCTGCTCTTCCTACCGCAGCAAGAATACGTCCCCAATTTGGATCGCCTGCAAATAACGCCGTTTTAACCAGGGGCGAATGCGCCACGGTAAAGGCCACTGCATCACACTCTGCTGCTGTTTCACCTTGCTCTACAACAATGCTCATTAAGCGCGTCACACCTTCAGCATCCCGAATAATTGATTCCGACAGGTGTTGACTAACCCGCGCTAGCGCCGCAAAAAAATCTTTCGCCTGCGCTGAATGGATATCACTAATACAATCATTACCCGCCTTAGCTGTTGCAATAAGCACGCATGCATCATTGGTCGACGTATCACCATCAACGGTGATCCGGTTAAAAGAATCATCAACTGCCTGATGCAAACACTCATCAAGCACATCCTGATTCACATTGGCATCGGTCGCGATATAAGCCAGCATGGTTGCCATATCAGGCCGAATCATGCCGGAACCCTTGGCGATACCGGTAATCGTAATAACATGCCCATCAATGCTGACTTGTTCGCTAATACCCTTGGCAATCGTATCGGTGGTCATTATCGCTTCAGCAGCCGCCAACCAGTTATTGGCATCTAAATTTGATTGCGCTGCAGGCAAACCATCAATTAAGGTCTGGGTTGGGAAATTTTCACCAATCACACCGGTTGAAAAAGGTAACACTTGCTCACTAAGGCAACCACCAAGCTCAGCAGTGGCAGCACAACAGTCTCTAGACGCAAGCAAGCCGTCCTTACCTAAACCGGCATTGGCATTACCACTGTTAATCACTAAAAAGCGTGGCGCCGCTTTTGCCAAATGCTCCCGGCAAACGACAACGGGTGCAGCGCAAAAGGCATTTTTGGTAAAGACTGCTGCACACCGGGCGCCCTCGGCAATCTCGATTAAGGTAAGATCATTACGATCGGGATAACGAATACCCGCTGCCGCGACACCCAGACGGATACCATCGATCGCTAATAGATTTTTCGGAGTTGTTAAACCAATTGCCATATATCACCTTCCTTAACAGAGACCGATTATAGACTATTTCATTGCTACCAGCATTGTCCTGGTAAGCGCCAATCCTGGCGCTGCATGTGAATTTTCGCTATCAGGTAAATTATTCCGACGCATTGATGCAGCGTAGCGAATCCCTAAGGAGGAATAATTTACCTGATAGCGCTGACTATAATCCGATATCGGTCATTAAACGGATGCCGAATCGAATTGACCAACGGGAGGTTGCCGAGGCGGTGAGCAAGGATTAGCGGCAATCTATACCGTTGTATGACGCACGCAATAATGAAAAACACATTGGTGTTAATCATTGGCCGATGCCGAATTTCAATCGACCACAGGGAGATTGCCGAGGCGGTGCGCAAGGATTAGCGGCAATCTATAAATACTGTATGCCGCTCGCAATAATGAAAAGCACATTGGCGTTAATCATTGGACGATGCCGAATTTCAATCGACCACAGGGAGATTGCTGAGGCAGCGGGTAGGGATTAGCGGCAATCTATAAATACTGTATGCCGCTCTCAATGATGAAAAGCATATTGGCGTTAATCATTGGCCGGTGCCGAATTTCAATCGACCATAGGGAGATTGCTGAGGCAGCGGGTAGGGATTAGCGACAATCTATAAACACTGTATGCCGCTCTCAATGATGAAAAGCATATTGGCGTTAATCATTGGCCGGTGCCGAATTTCAATCGACCACAGGGAGATTGCTGAGGCAGCGGGTAGGGATTAGCGGCAATCTATAAATCTCAATGGCTATCCATGTGTATCACCGCACGACTAACTATGACCACAATAAGTTATATTTAATTTAACTTACCGTGACACTGCTTGTACTTTTTACCTGAACCACAAGGACATGGCTCATTACGACCAACCTTGCGGCCTTCGCGAACAAATGGCTCATCATGTTCCTCTGAGACAGTGTCTGCTTTGGCATTATCATCCATTGATGCGGTGCCGGCATCATCATGTTCGAAATGCATCGTGCCCTGTCGACGACGTTGTTCTTCAACCGCCTCGACATCTTCCTCATCTCGAATCTGAACCTTGGAAAGCATGCCAATGACTTCATGCTTAATACGGTCGACCATGCCCGCAAACATCTCAAACGCTTCACGCTTGAATTCCTGCTTTGGATTCTTTTGTGCATAACCGCGTAAATTAATACTGTTACGCAGATAGTCCATCGCCGACAAATGATCTTTCCAGAGTGAATCCAGCACTTGTAGCATCATGGCCTTTTCAAAGTGCCTGAACACGTCACTACCGGCCAGAACCTCTTTCTCGCCATACACATGAACGGCTTCACTAATAATCTTTTCTCGTAAACCCTCTTCATCGAGAGAGTCATCTGAATCCAGCCAATGCTGAATATCAGCTTTCAACATAAACTCTGCTTCGAGTTCATCTGCCAGCCCAGAGACATCCCACTGCTCTTCCATGCTATTTGGCGCAATGTGTCCATCTATCACACTATTCAACACATCAACACGCATACTCTTAATACGTTCGGAGACATCTTCCTCGGCCATTAACTCATTACGCATTGAATAAATTTCTTTACGCTGATCATTGGCTACATCATCATATTCAAGCAACTGCTTACGAATATCGAAGTTATGTCCTTCAACCTTGCGTTGTGCATTTTCAATGGCTTTATTAATCCACGGGTGCTCAATGGCTTCACCTTCTTCCATGCCCAAACGCTTCATCATTCCCGAAACGCGATCCGATGCAAAGATACGCATCAAATTATCTTCAAGTGAAACAAAGAACTGACTTGAACCTGCATCACCCTGACGACCAGAACGCCCGCGTAACTGATTATCAATACGCCGCGATTCATGTCGTTCAGTACCAATAATGTGCAAGCCACCTGCTTCTAAAACCTTGTTATGACGCTGTTGCCATTCTTCTTCATGGGCCTTGCGTGCCGACTCATCAACATCACCAAGTGCATTAAGTTCGGCTTCCAAGTTACCGCCAAGCACAATATCGGTACCACGTCCGGCCATATTCGTTGCAATTGTTATTGCACCAGGGCGTCCTGCTTCAACAATAATCTGGGCTTCTTTCTCATGGAATTTAGCATTAAGCACCTGGTGCTTAAGTTTTGCTTTTTCTAACAAAATAGAAAGCGCTTCCGACGCTTCAATAGAAGCCGTACCAACTAATACTGGCTGGCCGCGCTGTTGGCAATTTCTAATATCTTCAATCACGGCATTAAACTTGGCCTGGGTATCGAGGAAAATCAGATCGCTGCGATCTTCTCGCGCCATTGGACGATTAGTGGGAATAACCACGACTTCCAGGCCGTAAATTTGCTGAAACTCAAAAGCTTCCGTATCAGCTGTTCCGGTCATGCCTGACAATTTGTCATAGAGTCGGAAGAAATTCTGGAAAGTAATCGAGGCCACCGTCCGCGATTCACTTTGTATTGCAACACCTTCTTTCGCCTCAACCGCCTGATGTAACCCTTCAGACCAACGGCGACCGGGGGTGGTACGTCCAGTGAACTCATCAACAATAACAATTTCACCTTGTTGTACAACATAATGAACATCGCGCTGGTGTAATGTATGCGCGCGGAGTGCTGAATCAACATGCTGCATTAACATAATATTTGCAGCGTCATAAAGACTTTCACCTTCATTAAGAAGGCCTTCTGATACCAACAGATTTTCAACGTGTTCGTGGCCAACTTCGGTCAATAATGCTTGACGCGCTTTCTCGTCAATATTGTAATCACCGTCACCATCTTCTTCTTTTTGTTCCGTCAGTTTGGGAATAAGTTTATCGATTTTTTGATACAACTCAGAGCTATCTTCTGCCTCACCCGAAATAATTAACGGTGTACGCGCTTCATCAATCAGGATTGAATCCACTTCATCGATCACCGCAAAATTCAATTCACGCTGCATTTTCTCTTCCAGAGAGAATGCCAGGTTATCTTGCAGGTAATCAAAGCCATATTGGTTATTCGTGCCATACGTAATATCAGCAGCGTAACTATCACGCTTGGCATCATGCGTCATGCCCGCAACGATAATACCAACCGTTAAACCGAGGAAATTATAAAGCGGTTCCATCCACTTGGCATCGCGCTCGGCAAGGTAATCATTCACGGTGACCACATGAACACCATTTCCTGTCAAGGCATTCAAATACGTGGGCAAGGTCGCCACAAGGGTCTTACCTTCACCGGTACGCATTTCAGATATCTTGCCATCATGCAGCACCATGCCGCCAACCATCTGCACGTCATATGGACGCATACCCATAACACGCTTACTTGCTTCGCGAACAACGGCGAAGGCCTCGGGCAAGATGTCATCAAGCGTCTCGCCCGCTTTTAAACGTGAACGGAATTGATCGGTTTTGGCCTGTAGATCCGAGTCGGAAAGCGCCGCAATATCATCCTCAAAGGCATTAATATTGGAAACCGTCGATAAATAGCGTTTAACCAGCCGATCGTTTCGGCTACCAAAAACTTTGCGCAGAAGCTTGCGTACCATGATATGAGAACTGTCTGAAATATTACGTTAGTGTGAACCTGAGGCTAGTCGTAAAACAAGCATCAGAATGTTAAATCCGGAGCTACTTTATGGGAGTTTGTGATGCAGTGCAACTACGCAGATTTTATGACTAAATCACTTAAATTTAGCGGGCATTAACATACTTGGCCGGGTTGACGTTACGGCCATTTTTCAATACCTCAAAATGCACATGTGGCCCCGTAGAACGCCCCGTAGAGCCCATCAAGGCCAATTCATCGCCTTTAGCGACTTTATCGCCCACTTTTACTAAAATCTTTTTATTATGCCCATAACGAGTCGAATAACCATTACCGTGAGTCACTTCGACCATATTGCCGTACCCATAGCGTTCCGCGGCCCATGTCACCACACCGGCGGCAACAGTATTGACATGACTACCTTCTTTTCCAGCGAAATCAACGCCTTTATGATGCTCTCGTTTGCCTGAAAACGGGTCTGTGCGCATACCGTAGTAAGAAGACATCCACCCCTTTGAGATTGGACGACCTTTCGGTAAAACGTCTTTTTGCAATTGATTACTCATCATCATGGTTTCAAGTACGCTCAACTGCTCCACGCGACTATCCAGTTGAAGAGAGAGTTCTTTAAGCTGGTTTAAAAAATCAGGCACTTCCACCGCTTGTAACGCCTCGCTGGTCACTGGCCCACCCTGCGCAGGCGTCTTGTCAAAATCAAACTCACCTTTGTCGAGTTTTGCAATTTTCGTCAACCTGCGCCCCAGTGCATCAAGCCGAATAACACGGGCCTGCATTTTGCCCAATTGCTTAGACAGTGCATTCATATGACGATCTGCCTCCCCAACCGCATGAGTTAACTCATCGCGCTGGGCAGCAAGCTCAGAACGCATTGCCATACTTTCAGGATCATTGACCTGTTTAGCCTGATAGCCCCACTGGTAACTGGCGTAGATAATTGTAGCCGGAACCAGAAATGCAATTATACTTACTAATATCAGTATCTTATGGTCAATATTGACACTACCAATATGGCCTTTACTTTGTGATAAAAAAACTATGTTCATCGTCTATTAACACCGGTTATTATATCTATATTCGAATAGCCAAACTGTAATTAACTTGTGACTAAATCCCAGCAAAAATCATTTCGTTCAATTCAGACCATTCTGTCAGAAGGTCCTGTTAAAAGCCATCAAGTACGACTGCTTCAGCAAAATCAGGCCCATTCAAAACTGCTCGATACCATTCACGCGTTGCTGCCTGATAACAGCAAATCACACTGTCTCGGGGCCCAACTCAAGTATGACGATCTTATTGTGCATACCGACAGTTCGGCCTGGGCTACTAAGCTGCGCTTTCAGTTAACCGCGCTTTTACCCACGCTACGCCGCCAACCTGGCTACCACGGGGCGACAAAGGTAACGGTTCGAATTCAACCGCCACAGACATCAAGTATATCGGCGCAACTTGCGGCAACTAAAATGGATCAACAAACTGCACAACAAATTCGTGAACTCGCCTGCACAATTCGCGATGAATCGCTACGCCAAACCTGGCTCAAATTAGCGGACAATGCCCACATCACACCTGAATCTGAATAACACTAAAAAAACACACACTATTTCCTATAAAATCAGGCATGTAGCTTTGATTTTAGCAGTAAATCAGACGCTTTCCAGTGTTAACTTGCCTGAACCGGCTTTGAATAGGCTATCGGTAGATTATCAGTATCCTCAAACGTGACAATTTCCCACGCAGATTCATCTGCAATCAAGGCACGCAAGAGGCAATTATTCAGCGCATGCCCTGATTTATAGCCACTGAATGCACCAATTAAGCTGTGTCCTAATAAATAGAGGTCGCCAACGGCATCAAGGATCTTGTGCTTAACAAATTCGTCCTCGTAGCGCAGGCCATCTTCGTTCAAAATACGATAATCATCGACAACAATCGCATTATCGAGACTTCCACCCAGTGCCAGATTGTTCTCACGCAGGCGCTCAACATCCTTTAATAAACCAAATGTACGGGCGCGGCTAACTTCTTTAACAAACGATGTCGTCGAAAAATCGAGTTCTGCGGTACGCGTGTGGGTTTGGAAAACGGGATGATCAAAATCAATACTGAAACTAACCTTAAACCCATCAAAAGGCTCAAATTTTACCCATTTATCATCTTCTTCAACAATAACGGGGTGTTTGATACGGACAAATTTCTTAGGTGCATTTTGTTCTTCAATGCCTGCGGATTGGATAAGAAAGACGAAAGGTCCCGCACTACCGTCCATAATAGGCACTTCAGCGGCACTTAAGTCGATATAGGCATTATCAATACCAAGACCGGCCAGCGCCGACAACAGATGTTCCACTGTTGAAATACGAATTCCATCACGACAAACCGTTGTGCACAGCTTTGTGTCACCAACATATTCAGGACGCGCGGGAATATCGACCGGCTCATCGAGATCAACTCGGCGGAAAACAATTCCCGTATCAATGGCTGCAGGACGCAAGGTCAGGTAAATTTTTTCACCTGTATGCAAACCCACACCAGTAGCCCGGATAACATTTTTTAGGGTGCGCTGCCTTATCATTTTTTTATATTTCAATTACTTAGTTCGTCTTGGCGGCTGTATAAATTTAAAATACTGTTTAATAAGGGTAGATAGTAGCACAGGGCGGAAACCGATGCATAGTGACCTTGCTCACAAAGTGGATATAACACACTGATATGAAGGGAAAAGAGATTATGCCACGACCGGGGGCGAATCCGTCGTGACATAGACCTCTTACTGCAATATTACCGACTATTGCATTATCAACGCCTCCGACTAGTCGGCCTGGCGTCGCAAGAAAGCGGGAATATCCAAATATTCCAAATCATCACTCTCTGCAGCCGTATTATCGCCAGATGCCTGCTGACGTAATACAGTTGGACGTGACAACATCTGGTAATCAGGCTCATCAACATCCGCTATCGCTTCATCCGCATCAACAACACGGAGGGTTGTTTCATCACGAGGCAATTGTGCTTTTTGCGGTTTACCCAATCCTGTTGCAACAACCGTCACACGCAGCTCATCCGTTAATTCCGGATCAATCACGGTACCCACCACCACCGTGGCGTTATCTGAAGAAAACTGCTTAATTGTTTGACCTACTTCTTCAAATTCACCAATCGTTAAATCCATACCGGCAGTAATATTAACCAGGATACCGCGCGCACCTGACAGATTGATGTCTTCAAGTAGAGGACTGCCCACCGCTTGTTCTGCTGCGGCTGCAGCGCGACTTTCACCACGCGCGGTTGCCGAGCCCATCATTGCCATGCCCATTTCAGACATCACGGTACGCACATCTGCGAAATCGACGTTGATAAGACCAGGACGCGTAATCAGTTCCGCAATACCCTGTACCGCACCGAGTAAAACATTATTCGCTGCTTTGAAGGCCTCAAGCAAACTGACATTCTTACCTAATTCCGACAACAACTTTTCATTCGGAATGGTAATAAGCGAATCTACGTTTGCCGATAATTCCTTAACGCCATCTGCCGCAATTTTACTACGCTTATTTCCCTCAAAAGAAAAGGGTCGTGTGATAACCGCGACCGTCAAGATACCCATTTCTTTTGCAACTTCGGCAATCACCGGCGCTGCACCGGTGCCGGTACCACCACCCATGCCTGCGGTAATAAACAACATGTCCGCACCGTCGATGACTTCCCGTATACGATCACGATCTTCAAGTGCCGCATCACGACCAATGTCAGGATTAGCGCCCGCACCCAATCCCTTAGTGATTGACGTTCCAAGTTGTAACATGGTTTTTGCTGAAGAGTTCTTCAACGCTTGTGCATCTGTGTTCGCGCAAACAAAATCTACGCCATCAATGTCTGCACAAACCATGTGTTCGACAGCATTACCACCACCGCCGCCAACACCGATTACTTTTATTACTGCGTTTTGACTATACGCATCCATTAATTCAAACATATTCGCCCCTCCGATTAAGAACTACTTAATTAAACTACATTTACTTACAACAACCTCTAAGATGATCTTTGCTAAAGTCATCTTAGAAATTTCCTTGAAACCAACTTTTCATTCGTTGCCAGATCGCGTTCACGTCACCCGACGATAAAGCATCAAGGCTTCCCGTCTTGCGCTGCTCATGACCAAACAACAATAATCCAACACCTGTGGCATGAATCGGGTTACGCACCACATCAACCAAACCTGACACACTATGTGGCAGACCTAATCTCACTGGCATATGAAAAATTTCTTCCGCCAGCTCAACTACACCTTCCATCTTCGATGTACCGCCTGTTAGTACAATGCCCGCCGCGACAAGGTCTTCAAAACCACTACGTCGCAATTCAGCTTGTATCAGGGTGATTAATTCTTCATAGCGAGGTTCAACTACTTCCGCGAGTGTCTGTCTTGTTAAGCGGCGTGGTGCACGGTCACCCACACTCGGTACTTCAATGGTTTCTTCTGCACCCGCAAGCTGGGTCAATGCACAGGCATATTTAATCTTTATCTCTTCTGCATATTGCGTAGGGGTACGCAGTGCTACCGCGATATCATTGGTCACCTGATCGCCAGCAATTGGGATAACAGCCGTATGACGTATTGCACCTTCGGTAAACACAGCAATATCAGTTGTGCCTCCACCAATATCGACCAGACATACACCCAATTCCATTTCATCCTCAGTCAGCACCGAGTGGCTCGATGCTAATTGTTCGAGAATAATGTCATCAACCTCTAAACCACAGCGACGAACACATTTAATAATATTTTGTGCTGCGCTCATGGCACCACTAATCAAATGAACTTTTGCTTCAAGCCGAACGCCTGACATGCCAACCGGCTCTTTAATGCCTTCCTGATTATCAATAATAAATTCTTGCGGTAGCACATGTAGAACGCGCTGATCTGCCGGAATAGCAACCGCTCTGGCTGCATCAATAACGCGATCAACATCGCTTGGCGTTACTTCCTTATCTTTGATTGCAACAATTCCATGTGAATTCATGCTACGAATATGACTGCCGGCAATACCGGTGTATACCGAGTTTATCTGGCAGCCAGCCATAAGCTCGGCTTCTTCAACTGCACGCTGAATTGATTGCACCGTGGATTCAATATTCACGACCACGCCTTTTTTCAATCCGCGCGAAACATGTGAACCAATACCGATAATCTCGATTGTATTTTCATCCGTTATTTCACCAACAATTGCCACAATCTTCGATGTGCCAATATCAAGTCCTACAATTAAATTTTTCTCTGTTTTTCTGGACATGATGCCTTATCCCAACTGCGCCTTTGCGGCCGTTTTATCTGGTGATTTTTCCCAACGAATCGCAAACCCATTTGTATAACGAAGATCAATCACCGTTGCCTTTTCTTTATTGGACACAGTAAAATCTTTATAAATTTCTACAAATCGCTGCAATCGTTCATTTGTTTGTTTACGGCCTACATTCAACGCTGTTCCATCGTCAAGCTTAACTACCAATGCTCTCCGTGCATCCATGGTTAACTCGTCAATATGTAGATCCAATGTATTCAGGCTTGCCGCCATTGCGATGTAATTTCGCAATAAACTATGCTCAGTTCCCTTCGGTCCAAAGAGCTTTGGCAGTTCCTGGGGATACGTCGCCACATCAGGGTTAAATATCGAACCATCCACCGCTAACAACGCTGAATTATTCCAATGCGCAATCGCCTTTCTTTCGGTCACTGTAAGTTGCAGTGTATCTGGCCAAACCCGTCGCACCGTGATGGTTTCAAGCCATGGGATTTTACGCATGGCATTTGTTATCGCATCAACATCCGTACTAAAGAAGCCTTGTAATTTATTATGTGAGACGACAGCCTTAATCTGCTGTTCATTAACCTTGCTAAACTCGCCCCTTACTTCAACATTTCGTATTGGCAACGTCTCACTACTTTGAATTTCAAATACCCCCCATACAACTAACGCAACTACCATCACGCCCGCCATACTGCTTAGCAGAAAATGCATCACTGCACGATTTTCTGCGCGCCTTTCGCTGTGTAATTTATTGATTTTTCTGCGTGCCATCATACGGCCACCGGTTTAATACTTGTTTCAAGTATCTTGACTGTTAAATCAGCAAAATCGATTCCGGCCTCACGTGCGGCCATAGGTACTAAACTATGACTGGTCATACCGGGCACCGTATTCACTTCAATCAACCATGCCTTACCTTGCTTATCGCGCATTAAATCAACTCGTCCCCAGCCACCTGCCCCTGTCGCATTAAATGCCTTTAATGCCAGTGATTGCAGTTGCTTTTCGTCCTCAGCAGTTAAACCACATGGGCAGAGGTAACGTGTTTGTTCTGATTGATACTTTGCATCAAAGTCATAAAAATCATTATCGGTTTCCAGTTTAATAACCGGTAACGCATTGCCTAAAAGGATTGTTACCGTGTATTCATCACCTGCAATAAATTCTTCTGCAATAACCGAATCATCGTACTGTTTTGCATCGTTCCAGGCGGTTTCAAGATCATTGCCATTCATTACCTTGCTCATTCCGATACTGGAGCCTTCATGCGCTGGTTTAATCATCACTGGAAACGCAAGTTCCTCTACGCTGTTCAAAGCTTGCTTATCGTTCAGGACTTTCCATGCCGGTGTAGGAAGATCCAACGACTGCCATAATTGCTTGCAGCGTAATTTGTCCATTGATAATGCTGAACCAAGCACGTTACTACCGGTATAAGGCAGGCCCAAGGTTTCCAATGCGCCCTGTATCTGACCATCTTCTCCACCTCGACCATGCAAGGCGATAAAGGCCCGGTCATAACCACCCTTCATTATTTCTGCCATCACCTGTTCATCGGCATCAATCGCGTGTGCATCAATCCCCTTCTCAAGCAAACCATTAAGCACAGCCTGGCCGGTTAACAACGAGATATCGCGTTCTGCTGACAAGCCACCCATAAGCACAGCAACCTTGCCAAACTGATTCGATAAGTTGTTAGCCACGTCACTCATTTAGGCTCACCAATAATATGTGCTTCACGTTGTAGCTCTATCCCATGTTGTTGCTTCACTGTAGCTGCCACTTTTTCAATCAGTGCCTCAATATCTGCCGCCGTCGCCGTGCCGGTATTGATAATAAAATTGGCGTGTTTTTCTGAGACACACGCACCGCCTATACACGCGCCTTTCAATCCGGATTTATCAATCAATCTGGCGGCATGATCATTTGGCGGGTTACGAAATACCGAACCACAACTTGGCTTGTTGGTAGGTTGCGTTGCACCACGTTGTGATAATAATTTTTTTATTTTCGCCTGACCGACATTCACATCGCCTTGTTCCAATTGCAGTGTGGCAGAAACAAACCATTCGTTTTCTGGTCCAACAACACTACGATATGCAATTTTATATTCATCTGGATGACGTAAGGTGCACTCACCACCTGGGGATATCGTTGTCACCTGCGCTACCCTTTGCCATGTTTCACCACCAAACGCACCTGCATTCATAGCCAGTGCACCGCCCATGGTTCCCGGGATCCCTGCAAGAAATTCAACTCCGGTTAAATTTTGTTTTGCTGCAAAACGTGCCACTTTGGCACAACTAACACCTGCCTCAACGTACAGAGTATTTTCTGGTTGTAGCGATAATCCGTTTAACATGCCACTGGTACTGATCACGGTCCCCCTGATACCCCCATCGCGAACCAACAGGTTGCTACCAAGGCCAACCCACGTTAACGGTTCATCATCAGCAATATCTGCAAGAAACAGACACAAATCGTCAAGGTCAACCGGACGATAATAATTATCTGCCGTACCACCAACACGCCAACTAGTATGCTTCGTCATCGGTTCATCGTGACGAAGCTCACCTTGCCAGGCTGTCTGTTGCCGCGCAGTCATCATGATTACCGTACTTGCCTCGTTGGTTTAGCTTTTTTGCTTAATGTTTTTCCTTCTGCACGATGTTGTTGTTGTGGTGTTGCTTTTTCATTGCGACGATAAAGCGTTGATAATGATTCACCACAACCCAGGTGCAGACTATTCATCTTGTAATGTGTCATGCTCCGTTTCCCCCGTTTACAATTGCTAATTGCTCTTCCAGTTGTGATGCAATTGCACCAATATTCCCCGCGCCTAAGGTTAATAAAACATCATCTTGTTTAAGCACTGTATCCAATGCCTTATGCAATTCATCGGTATTTTCAACATGCACTGGGTCTACTGAACCACGTGTTCTAATGGCTCGGCACAAACTCCGTGAATCAGCACCTGCTATCGGTACTTCGCTCGCGGCATAGACATCCAGCATTAACAACACATCAACCTTTGATAACACGCGGGTAAAATCTTCAAATAGATCACGTGTTCGTGTGTAGCGATGCGGTTGGAATACCACAACAAGGCGACGTTCAGGCCATGCAGCCTTAGCAGCTGCAATCGTTACTTCCAGTTCACGCGGGTGGTGGCCATAATCATCCACATGTAATACCGTACCGGCACTTGTTACAATGTCGCCATTAATTTGAAAACGTCTGCCAATTCCTTCAAAGCTGGCTAATGCGGTGCACACATCTTTATCACTCGCGCCAAGTTCAAGGCCAATAGCAATGGCCGCCATTGCATTGAGCACATTGTGCTGACCGGGAAGATTCAGTGTGACCTTAAGTGCCGGTTTATCCTTTCTAATTAAATCAAAACTGGTCGCTGCAACATCCTGCACCAAATTTTCACAGCGCAGGTCTGCATCAGGGTGAAGACCATAAGTCATTACCGGGCGACTCAACTCCGGTAAAATATCGCGCACGGCATCATCATCAAGACACAGCACTGCCATCCCGTAGAAAGGCAGATGATGTAGGAAATCGATAAAGGCCTGGCGTAATTGCTGGAAGTCACCACCATAGGTTTGCATGTGATCCGCATCAATATTAGTCACGATGGCAATCACGGGTTGTAGATAAAGAAAAGAGGCATCACTTTCATCTGCTTCTGCCACCAGATACTCGCTTTCACCCAAACGTGCATGCACACCGGCACTATTTAATCGCCCGCCAATGACAAAGGTCGGATCCAGCCCTGCTTCACCCATAATGCTGGCAACAAGACTGGTGGTGGTGGTTTTACCATGTGTACCTGCCACCGCGATGCCATAACGAAAACGCATTAATTCCGCGAGCATTTCTGCCCTTGGTACAACCGGAATACGACCATCATGGGCGGCAATAATTTCCGGGTTATTCAAATCAATCGCGGTAGAAACAACCACCACATGTGCGCCAGCGATATTGTCTTGTTGGTGCCCAATATGAATTGTTGCGCCTAAATCTTTAAGCCGTGTTGCCATCGGATTCATTTGAATATCAGAACCCGATACATTAAAACCAAGATTAAGCATCACTTCGGCAATACCACCCATACCAGCACCGCCAATACCGACAAAATGGATATTGCGCATGTGTTGCATACGACTGTGCACATGAGGCAAGTTGGCTTGCATCGAAACATCACTTGTCATAGCACTCCCCTTATTGCCTGCATACATAATTCCGATACATCGTTAGTCGCCTCATTACGTGCCTGAGAACGTGCTGCCTGTGCCATTGCAAATAACCGTTCACGACGATCGACAAATTCATTTAATTGCTCCTTTAACCACTGGGCATTAAATCGATCTTGCTGAATCAATATGGCAGCACCTGCTTGCTCGAGAAAACGTGCGTTAGCAGTTTGGTGGTCATCAACGGCATAAGGAAATGGAATCAAAATTGATGCAACCCCAGCGCTGGCTAGTTCAGTCACCGTTAACGCGCCGGCGCGACAAATCACAATATCTGCCCATTGATAAGCGGCCGACATATCTGCTATGAAGGCCGTTACTCGGGCATCTTTATTTGACGATGCATAACGTTGTTGCGTCTCGCCCAACTCATGTCTGCCGGTTTGGTGCCAAACGTCAACATCTTGGTCTGAAAATTCTCTCACTGCGTCCGGCACTGTTTTGTTGAGCACGGATGCACCTAAACTGCCACCCACAACCAATATTCGTAACGCACCTTTATGTTCAGCAAACCGAACACTCGGTTCGGGAATATTCATAATATTGTCACGAACCGGGTTGCCCGTTTGCCTCGCACAGTAACTGGCCGCAAAAGCACCCGAAAAGGCTTCCATGACAACACGCGCAAAACGGGCAAGGATTCGATTTGTCATTCCGGCAATTGCATTTTGTTCATGTATCAATACCGGCTTGCGCAGCAACCAACCGGCAATACCGCCGGGGCCTGTAACAAATCCGCCCATACCCAATACGGCCTGGGGGCGTGATTTAATCACTATTCGCATGGCCATCATAATTGCGTAAGTAATACGTAATGGTGCAAGCAGCCAACCCAGAATTCCTTTGCCACGTAACCCTGAAATAGGGATCGTTGCCAGCGCAATGCCTGCTTCAGGCACAACACGCGATTCAATACCACGTTGCGTGCCCAACCAAATCACATCAACACCCCTACTGCGTAATTTCTCTGCAACTGCTAGCGCCGGGAATACATGACCACCCGTACCACCGGCCATAATCATGATACGTTGTTGGCCGGTAATCATTTTTTACCTCCACGCTTAATCCCGGAAAAACTCAACCAGGCAATGCGTGTTTCAATATCAACCCGGAGCAATAATGCGATAGCCATGCATGATGCCAACATACTACTGCCACCATAACTCATCAGCGGCAGGGTCAGGCCCTTGGTTGGCAGTACACCCATATTCACGCCGATATTAATAAAGGCCTGCATGCACAACCATAATGTAATGCCAAATGCGACATAGGCCGCAAAATGCAAGCCAAGATGCTGCGCCTTATTCGCTATCTTAAATGCGCGCCATGCTATAAAGGTAAATAGTAAGACCACCACCACACTACCCAGTAAACCCGTTTCCTCTGCTAACACAGCAAACACGAAATCAGTGTGCGCTTCAGGGAGGTAAAATAATTTTTGAATACTGCTACCCAGGCCAAGACCAAACCATTCACCGCGACCAAAGGCGATCAAAGATTGGGTTAACTGAAAGCCACTATTAAAGGGATCTGCCCATGGATTAAGGAATGCGGTGACACGTTCTAAACGATAAGGTGAGGTAATCGTTAATACGGCTATAGCAGATAACACCAACATCAGTAACACAGCAAACTGCCATAAACGCACGCCACCTAAAAACATCATGCCAAGTGCTGTCGCAAAAATAACGGCGGCAGCGCCTAAATCCGGTTCCATGAGAAGTAAGGTAGCGATCAGCATCAGAAGTAACATCGGTTTAAGAAAACCCCAAACACGCGTGCGCACTTCATCACCGCGACGAACCAAATAGCCCGCCAGGTAAATAACAACAAATAATTTTACAAATTCGGAAGGTTGAAGGTTAATGACACCCAATGACAGCCAACGCGTACTACCGTTAATGCTTTGGCTGATACCCGGCATCAACACCACGACCAATAACAGTATTCCTGATATCAGCAATAAAGCACTAAACCGTTCCCATACATATAAAGGTACCCAAACAATCGCTGCCGCGACGCCAATTCCTACGCAAATATAAATTGCTTGACGAATTAAATAGTAGAATGGTTGTCCCAGCTCTCTATCTGCAATGGCAATGGATGCTGAGCCCACCATCGTCAAACCAAAAGCGAGCAGAACGAATACGGCCACTAATAATGGCAAATCAAATTGCGCTATGCTGGTGTCAACACGTCGTACAGGCTTACGCGAAGTGCGAGGAATAGCTTGAGATGTTGCACTAGCCATTTTTCACCTCCTGCCTGACTGCTTGTACAAAATCATCACCACGCTCCATGTAGTTACTGTACATGTCAAAACTTGCACAAGCGGGTGATAACAACACATTGTCACCTGGCTTAGTAATTTTTCTGGCAAGGCGGACTGCATCATGCATGTCGGTTGCACGGTGCACTGGTACTGAACCATTAATTATTTTTTCAATACTATCTGCGTCACGGCCTAACAAGATCACTGCACGCGCCTGTTTTTCAATCACATCATGCAGCTTAGAAAAATCAGCCGACTTACCATCGCCACCGGCAATGAGGATGAGCGGCCCTGGCATACCTTGCAGAGCGGCAACCGTTGCGCCAACATTGGTTGCTTTTGAATCATTAAACCAGCGCACACCCTTTGCTTCTGCAACCCATTCACTGCGATGCGCAAGGCCAGTAAAATCACGCAATGTTGCAAGCATGGTCGACATATCCAAACCAATTGCTTGCCCTAGTGCTAGTGCGGCTAAGGCATTTGCCTGATTATGACGGCCGGGGATTTTTAGTTTATCAACTGATAACAACTGCTCTTTACCAAAAGCCAAATACTGCTTATCCGCTACCGTCATGATGCCAAACTCGCCTTCTGCGGGTTGTTGTAAGCTAAACCGAATAACCTGGCGTTGTTTGTCGGCCATGCTATTAACAACGACGTCGTCACTATTAATAACCATCACACCGGTGCCACGATAAACAGTGGCTTTGGTCTTGCTATAATGTTCAAGGTTGTCATAGCGGTCCATATGATCGGGTGTAATATTCAACACCACTGCCGCAACCGCATCTAAACTTTGCGTGGTTTCTAATTGGAAACTCGACAACTCAAGCACATATAAATCGGTATCTGCTCTATCTAGCAATTCCAATGCTGGCATACCCAGATTACCGCCAGCACCAACCTGGCGCCCTGCCGCTTTTGCCATTTCAGCAACCAGTGTTGTCACCGTACTTTTACCATTGGTACCGGTGATTGCAACAACCGGTGCGGTTACCGAGCGTGCAAATAATTCCACGTCACCCAGTACTTCAGCCCCTCGGCTAACTGCCGCAGCAACATGTTGATTGCGTAATGACACACCAGGGCTTAACACGATTCTACTTGCCAGCGAAAAGTCATCGTCACGAAAACCACCAACATGTACTGGCGCTTCCGGATATTCATTAAGCAATTCATCCAGGCCTGGTGGTTGTGGACGTGAATCAGTCACCACAAATGATTCACCCTGCGCTGCAAGATAGCGCGCACAGGACAGACCGGTTTTACCCAGGCCAACAATCAATGTTTGTGATGATGAATTTTGCATATTTTTATCGTATCTTTAGTGATGCCAAACCAATCAAAACGAGTATCACGGTGATAATCCAAAATCGAACAATCACACGCGGTTCTGGCCAACCTTTTAATTCATAATGATGATGCAGGGGTGCCATGCGGAAAATACGTTTTCCCGTCAATTTGAAAGAAGCAACCTGTAAGATTACAGACACGGTCTCAACAACAAATACGCCACCCATGATCACCAGGACTAATTCCTGACGAACAACGACTGCGAGTACACCCAATGCGGCACCCAGTGCCAGTGCCCCAACATCACCCATGAATACCTGTGCTGGATACGTGTTGAACCATAAAAACCCTAATCCGGCCCCCGCGATTGCACCGGCAAATATCACGACTTCACCAACACCCGGGACGTAAGGAATTAACAAGTAAGTTGCCAGATTAATATTGCCGGTTAAGAAGGCAAATAGACCTAATGCACCACCAACAAGTACAGTTGGCAGAATGGCCAATCCATCAAGGCCATCAGTTAAATTCACCGCATTACTAGTGCCAACAATTACAAAATAGGTGAGTGGAATAAATAACCAGCCTAGTTGTAGCGACACCTCTTTAAAGAACGGCACAATTAATGTTGTTTCACTTGGTGTCACTGCTGTTTCAAATAAAAACACTGCAACAGAAAGCCCAACAACCGACTGCCAAAAATATTTATACCTTGCTTTTAGACCATTTGGATCACATCGTACTAACTTAATATAATCGTCATAAAAACCAATCACACCAAAGGCAAAGGTTGTTGCTAATACAACCCATATATAACGGTTTGAAAGATCTGCCCATAACAAAGTACTAATACTGATCGCAACAATAATTAATGCCCCACCCATGGTCGGCGTACCGGCCTTGCTGAAATGTGACTCAGGTCCGTCGTCACGAATGTGTTGGCCAATTTGTTTTATACTCAAACGGCGAATCATGGTCGGACCTATGACAAATGAAATTAATAACGCGGTTAACACACCAAGAATCGCGCGAAGTGACAGGTACTGGAATACATTAAACCCGCTATAGGTCTCTGCTAAGTATTGTGTAAGTGCATACAACATGGCTTAGTGTTCCTCATGCATCGCGTTGACAATGCGTTCCATTTGCATCCGACGCGATCCTTTAATTAACACTACACTGTGCTCATCAAGCTCAGTCCGTAATGAGGTTGCGAGATCGTCATGGTTGGCAAAATGCACGCCACCATTACCAAATTTTTCTACTGCTGCTGCAGACTGCTCCCCCAGTGCGAATAAATATTGCACATCATTTTCTCGCGCCAGCGTCGCCACTTGTGAATGTAAGTGCTGGCTGTCCTCACCTAATTCAGCCATATCACCAAGCACCAAGATACGTTTACCTGGCATCATCGCTAACACATCAAGTCCCGCCTGCAATGAATCCGGGTTAGCGTTATAGGTGTCATCAATGATAGTTGCACCCTGTGGAGAGACGGTGGCCATTAATCGACCACCAACACATTGCATATTGGCAAGCCCTTGCTGAATATCTTCAAGCGAAACAGACAAGGCTAAACATGCTGCCGATGCTGCGAGTGCATTAACGACATTATGCTGACCTGCAAGTGGCAAATTAATTTTCGCTTCGCCTACCGGAGATTGCAAAACAAAGTGGGTGTTCCAGTCAATAGGCTGAAATTTAATGTCTGTAGCACGAACATTGGCACTTTCACTTAAACCAAATTCAATCACCTTGGCTGGCGCAGCGCGTTTACGCCATTGCGCGACATAATTGTCATCTGCGTTAATAATCGCAGTGCTGGACTCATCAAGCTGTGCAAACATTTCCCCCTTCGCCTTAGCCACCCCGTCAAGACTGCCAAAACCCTCAAGGTGTGCTGACATTGCATTTGTTACAACACCAACATTCGGTTTTGCCATCGCCGCCAGATACGCGATCTCGCCAATATGATTTGCGCCCATTTCAATCACTGCATGCGTATGCTGACTATCAATATTAAAAAGTGTTAATGGCACACCAATGTCGTTATTTAGATTACCTTTGGTAACCAATGGCTTCCTACTTACGGCCAAGATGCTGGCGATCATTTCCTTAACCGTGGTTTTGCCATTACTCCCTGTTACCGCAATAACCGGAAGTGAAAATTGTGAACGCCAGGCACTGGCAAGATCACCTAATGCCAATCGCGTATCGTCAACTAATAATGATGGCAAGCTTATTTCAACTGGACGACTGACTACTACCGCTACAGCACCTGCATCAACGGCTTGCTGAATAAAATCATGGGCATCAAAATTTTCACCCCGTAAAGCGATAAATAACTCGCCTCTACGAACCTGGCGTGTATCCGTGCTCACACCGTAAAAATCAATGTCATTCCCGGCATAATCGGCACCCAGGTACTTTGCTGCTTGTGATAAAGGCATGCTGCAGGCATTCATGATTGCAGTTCCTTAAGTATTTTTTGCGCAGTACCGACATCACTAAACGGTAAACGTTTATCGCCAATCAATTGATAATCTTCATGACCTTTACCTGCAATCACCACTACATCACCCTGCTTGGCATTTTTTATTGCATAAGAGATTGCCGCAGTACGATCCTGCTCGACCGTTAAATTCTTTTCCCGCTTAATCGTAGAACGAATTTGCCTAATGATGTCGGCACCTGATTCAGAACGAGGATTATCATCCGTTAAGATAATTTCATCAGCATATTTATCAGCAATTTCACCCATTAATGGGCGCTTCCCCAGATCCCGATCACCGCCACAACCAAACACACACCAAAGTTTCTGTTGGCTATGGGAACGTACCGCTTCTAATACTTGTTGAAGGGCATCCGGTGTATGCGCGTAATCAATAATCACTGTCGGTTGTTTTACATTACTACCTATATGTTCCATACGGCCAGCAACGCTTTTTATCTCTGCAATACCGTTTACGGCATCAGCAAGTCGTATACCATTCAATAATGCCGTCGCAAGTACTGCCAATAAATTTTCTGCATTAAATCGACCATAAAGACCACTCTTAACAACAGTATCACCCCATGGGCTACTAACATGCATACTCAGCCCTTTGTCAGTGAACTGTAAATCACTTCCCTGCACGCAACCAAGATGCATTAGATTGCTACGCAAGATAGAGGCATCAGCATTCATTGCATCACTAAGACTGTATGCAACCGACTGCACTGTATCGGGCAATGTCTCTAGTAACTCCAGACCGAATTTATCGTCTGCATTAATAACAGCATAACGCAGTCCTGGCATTGCAAAGAGTTTTTGCTTGGTTTGTCCATAGCTCGTCATATCATTGTGATAATCAAGATGATCTCGACTCAAGTTCGTAAAAATAGCGATATCAAAATGCACACCGTTAACTCGCCCCTGGGCAAGTCCGTGTGATGACACCTCCATCACTACATCGCTGGCATTTTGCTCCAACATATCCGCCATAAAACGATGTACAGTAATAGCATCAGGCGTTGTGTTACTCGTTGCTTGCAATTTACCGTACAGCCCATTCCCCAATGTACCCATCAGCGCAACTTTTGTTGACTGCGAAAGCATATTTGCCAAATAGTGGCTACACGATGTTTTACCATTCGTTCCTGTAATACCACAGACCCTTAATGCCTTACTCGGCCGACCATAAAAACGATCTGCAATGAAACCCGTTTTGACTGTCAGTTCATTTACGCCAACGACAGGGATGTCCGTTAACGATAATGCATCCAGAAATTCAGAAATATCTTCCTGGTCAACTGGTTTTTTTTCATATGCAATTGCACAAGCACCACGTTCGATTGCCACTTTCGCATAAACCAGGCCATGCTGTTGCGTTCCGCGACAGGCAATAAACAAAAAGCCCTGTTCCACCTTGCGACTATCTAAACTTAAACCCATAACCTGGCAGCGCGGGTCAATTACGCTGCCCGCCACGACAAAGCCATCCAGTAACTTATCAAGAGGATATCCCGAGGTTGTTGATTTTTGCTCGACCATCATGGACGCTCCCCATTTCTAGTCGCAACTTTCAATATTTGTGATTGTTCAATCGATAAATCATCCGGTGTTACACTCAATAACCTTAACGCGCCTGCCATCACCCGTGAAAAGACTGGCGCAGAGACTTCTCCACCATAGTACACACCATTATTGGGCTCATTGATCATGACTGCTATGACTAAACGCGGTTTTGTCGCAGGTGCTAATCCCGCAAACAGGGCAAGATAACGATCTTCCAAATAGCCACCTACACCTGATTTTCTAACTGTGCCTGTTTTACCTGCCACATGATAATTACTCACTGCAGCGCGCGTGCCCGTACCTCCTGCTTCAACAACGCGCTGCAACATTGTTCTAATTTGTTTAGCTGTATTTGCTTCCATGACACGTTGTTGCTTGGCATGCATTGACTTAATGTCATCAACGCGGGTAAATGTTACCGGACGCAACACACCATCAGTGGCAAGCACACTATATGCCTGGGCCAACTGTAATAAGGTAGTCGATACGCCATAACCGTATGCCAACGTTGCACGATCAATATCACGCCACTTTCGATGGTCAGAAAGAATGCCACTTGATTCGCCGGGGAAACCACTTCCGGTAATTTCACCAAAGCCCATTCGAGCCAACATGTGCCAATGTTGTTCTGACGTTAAAGACAATGCCATTTTGCTAACACCAACATTGCTGGATTTTTGCAAAATTGTGGTTACATCAATCATGCCCAAATTTTTATTATCACGGACTGTATTTGCGCCAACTTTGAAAAAACCCGGTTTAGTGTTTACCACGCTAACAGGAGAAAACTTTCCAGACTCCAAGGCCGCGGCAACTGTAAACGGCTTTAATGTTGAACCCGGCTCAAACACATCTGTTACAACGCGGTTACGATAGCGGTGTCCTTTTAGATTTTTACGATTATTCGGGTTAAAGGCAGGTTGATTAACCATTGCCAGAATTTCACCACTAACGACATCAATAACAACCACAGAACCTGATTTTGCTTTATGCGCTAAAACTGCTTTTTGTAATTCACTATAAGCGAGATATTGAATCCGTCGGTCAATGCTCAACGCCAATTCACCACCTGGTTCCGGCACCTTAATACTTTCGACGTTCTTAATAATACGACCCAAACGATCCTTTACAACACGTTTCTTACCTGGTTTACCTCGCAACAAATCATCATAAGCCAACTCAATACCTTCCTGACCACTATCATCAATATTGGTAAAACCAACGAGATGTCCGGTTACTTCTCCCGATGGATAATAACGACGGTATTCACGTTGTAATGCAACACCAGGGATATTAAGTGCCATCACCTGCTGAACACGGTCAGGGTGACTGTGACGCTGTAAATAAACAAACTCACGTTTTCGTTTAGAACCTACTAATTGCTGTAAGTCATCTTTGTCTTTACCTAATGCCTTTGCTAACGCCGATAATTTTTCATGATGTAAACTTAAAACCTGAGGATTTGCCCAAATAGAATCAATCGGTGTACTAATTGCCAATGGTTCACCATGACGATCGGTGATCATCCCCCTGTGTGCGGCCATACTCACTACACGCAAAGAACGTGCATTACCTTCGCCTTGTAGAAAATCATGACGCAACACATGCAAATCGACCATCCGCCAAACCAACAGTGCAGCCACCACCAACAGCACTCCCAGTAAAAAGTGGCTGCGTGAAAACGAAACTGATTGTATTGCGGAATTATTCATCTATTTTCTATTATCCGAACATTTTCAGTTTTTGGCACAATCATATTAAGTTGACTAATTGCCTTGCTCGCCACTCGTGAATGTGTCGCCCACGTGCTCTGTTCAATTTGTAGTTTTCCCCATTCAACGTTCATATCATCGCGCTGTTCTTGCATTGCCTGCAAAACAACAAACATTTTTCTATTTTCATGACGGCTATAAACAACCCCCACTGCTGATGACAGCACCAGCAAACCCATCACAATGACACTAATGCGAAATAGCATTACAGTTTCTCCGCAATACGCAGCACAGCACTCCGTGCGCGCGGGTTTGTTGATAGTTCTTGTTCACCGGCACGAATCGCCTTACCAATGCTTTTAAACTTGGGGTTTAATTGATCAACTGTTACCGGTAAATGGCGAGGTAATTCATCACCCTTTACCTGTTTGCGAATAAATCGTTTGGTAATGCGATCTTCAAGTGAGTGAAAACTAATCACGGCCAAACGGCCACCTTTAGCCAATACACCAACTGACTGTTTCAAAACACTAGTGATTTCATCCAACTCGGCATTCAGGAATATACGAATCGCTTGAAAACTACGGGTTGCCGGATGCTTGTGTTTTTCATGCGATGGATTGGCATCACTAATTATTGCCGCCAACTGCAGTGTTGTCGTAATTTCTTCCTGTTCGCGCGCCTTACAAATAGCCCGTGCAATGCGTTTACCATGTCGCTCTTCACCATAGTCAAACAATACCTGGCTGATTTCGCGTTCTTTGGCCGTCGCGATCCATTGCGCTGCAGACAAGCCATTCTCATTGTCCATGCGCATATCGAGTGGGCCATCGTTGATAAAACTAAATCCACGGGAGGGGTCATCCAGTTGGGGAGACGAAACCCCTAAGTCGAGGAGCAGACCATCGACCTTACCTTCCAGACCACGGCGTTGAATAACCATTTCTAACATTGTGAACGAACCTCTTTCTATGCTGAATCGTTCATCCTGCTTAACCAGCGCTTGCGCAGCAGCAATGGCCTGTGGATCTTTGTCCAAGCCTATCAACTGCCCTGCCGGCCCCAACTTCTCTAATATGGCACGTGCATGTCCGCCGCGACCAAATGTCGCATCCACATACACGCCATCTGGTCGAATATTCAATCCATTCAGCACCTCAGGCAATAAAACCGGTGCATGTTTAAAGCCGTTACTGTTTGTTGTGTTATCACGCATTACGGGTAGCGTGCCTGCTCACCTTTACAGGGACAGGGACTCAAGCTCCGTCGGTAATTCAAGTTCTTCTTCTTCGGACAACCAAACGTCACGCTTTTCATTCCAGATCTGTTCATCCCAAATTTCGAACTTATTGCCTTGACCGATTAACACGGCATGGCGCTGCAAACTGGCAAAGTCACGTAAAGGCTGAGACAACAACACACGCCCATTACTATCGAGCTGACATTCTGTCGCATGACCAATCAATAAACGTTGCAGGCGCCGAGCCTGTTTGTTCAAACTTGGCAGGCGAACCAATTTGCGTTCAATTTCTTCCCATTCAGGGATCGGGTACATCAACAAACAATGATCTTGATCCACGGTCACCACCAACTGCCCGGCACAACGATCCTGCAACCGTTCTCGATAACGAGTTGGCATCGCCATGCGCCCTTTGGCATCCAGCGTGATTTGATTAACACCGCGAAACATTATTGTTCTTGTTGCCTCCAATCAGGATCTCTTTCTGGATCCATTAAATTCCACTTTGTACCACTTTTCGACACTATAGGCCTCAAATAGCCCACTGTCAACCAATCTGAAACCACTCAGGAAGTGATTTCTTGCTTTACACACAATCACTTAGCGTAAATTCACGCAGACAAAAAATGGCATAAAAGCAACACTTTGCTAATTTCTCGAATCCATATAAATCAATAATTTACAATGATAATCTAGAATAAACATTAAGAATAATACGTAAGCAATTAATGCTGGGTATAGTGGGTTAAAACACATAAAATTGAAGTGGTAGTTGACCGCTAAGCCGCGTTCTTCCGTGGACAATCATCATCTCGGATGTGCGTTACCGCACAGCCCAAGCAAGCTATCCTTTAACGTATTTGGGCTCGCAATCCCCCCTGTGGCGGCAAATCTTTATTATCAAGAAAGAAGGCTAAAGCGAGCTGTTTAGTTATGTTGAAGTGTCTTATAATCGGTCAAAACCCACCAATACTAAGGGAATATAGGCACGATGGTATTTGAAGAGGCATCCGGCAGTTGTCCATGAAAGCATAACCAGTCAAAGCAATAAATAAGAACCGTGCTCCTCGCAAACATATACATGACGTGAACTATATAATATGAAACTAATTCTCCACATAGGAATGTCCAAGACGGGCTCTACCGCGCTTCAATTTACATTATCAAGACTTCGATCAAAGCTAAAAAAAAATGGCATTTTATATCCATGCGTGAACACTCATTCTAAGACCCATCAATTTTTAGCCGCATTTGTGCGACAAGATGACTTGCCCAGATCGATAAAAAGAAATTACGTAGATAACACTCATAAATTAAAACAAGATATCGAAAAAAGTTTTAGCCAAATTACTCAGCAAATTAAGCAAAACCGTCCTCACACTGTCATTCTTTCATCAGAAATGATTTTCAAAGGGATGTGCACTGAATATGCAATACAGTTAAAAAAACGAATATATGAAATAACCGATGACGTGACTATTGTCATTTATATTCGCCAACCCTCAAAGAGGTACCTATCCTTTGTCCAGCAAAGAATTAAATCATCAAGTCAATTCCCATTCCCAAGCGCCATTCATATCAAAAAAGAGATACAAGCCTGTGAGAATTTATTCAGCAACAAGGTTAAGGTCATAAAATTCGATAGAAAGTCGCTATTTAATAATGACATCTCCAGTGACTTTTTCGAGCGGTTTATTCCAAACGCATCCCAGCTTCTTTCTACCTGTTCACCAACAATAAAGAATGAATCTCTAGGAGCCGAATCAATGCAAATACTGCAAACATATCAAAAAGTAGTCCATCCTGATGCTGATGATAGCCTAACAACCGACACGACATTACTGCCTCGCGTACTTAAAAAGATTGAGAAAAAAAACGGCTTATATAATCGTCCTGTCTTATTGGCTGATATAGCAAAATACATTGATCAATCGAGTGAGGACTTTGTCTGGCTGAAGGACAAATACGGCATTTTTTTTGACGACATCGATTATAATTTAGTACAAGAAGACAAACAAAACCCCTATAAGAACATTACTCAAATTGCAGAGATTTGTGATATAAATGAAGAACATCTAAGTCAGCTTACCATGCATGCACTCCAGGCCACTCTGTCAGAGCGTCAAATCCTTTTGCCCAACAAAATTACTATGTTTCTTCGAAGGAATTCAGGGCATCCATTTATTCAGTTAATTCGCCCCCTGACCCTGATTAAAAAAATCCGAAAATATATCTTTGTATAATTGAATGGTGAGATGACTAATTTTAGAATATTACTTTAGATTTCCCGTATCTTGAGTAAAGTTCGAAGAACCTTATGATGTCATTCTACGAGATATTATTATTGGCAATGACAAGAGGCCGCCAAACATATTCCTGAATGCCTAAATTCAGTTACGAAATACTGCACTAGAATTCGAAAATTAAAAATATAGTAATGTGTTACACTTGATACCCACTAAAGTAAATGAAATTTATACGATAATAAAATCATGGACCGAGACCCACCCACAGTTTTTATATCTATCATTGTTCCAATTTATAATGATTGGCACCTTATCCCTTGCTTATTGACATCCCTCAAAAACCAATCTATTGACAGTGATGCTTTTGAAGTACTGCTTATTGATAATGGGTCAGACCATATCCCAGACTTACCCACATTACCGTCAAATACACAAGTACTAACATGTAAAACGCCAGGGTCGTATGCAGCAAGGAATTATGGGCTCCAATACGCTGAAGGTTCTCTATTGGCTTTTACAGATGCTGACTGCAGACCCACTGAGTCATGGCTAAAAAACGCATTGGTAGCACATAAAAAAAATGAAACCGCATTACTGGCCGGAGCAATTAAAATGGTGCCTGTCAGTTGGGAGAATATGACTGCAACCGAAGAATATGAAGTCGCTCTTGGCATTCCTCAGGCCCGTTATGTCACTAAAGGTTATGCCGCAACTGCAAATCTTTTTGTCCCAGCAACATTATTTAAAAAATACGGCCATTTTGATGCGACACGTTTTTCTGGAGGCGATAGTGAGTTCTGTCGTCGACTAACCAATGATGGTGTCGAGTTACAATACTGTGCAGATGCATTAATACTCCATCCAGCTAGAAGCAGTTGGCGTAACTTAGTCAAGAAGAAACGACGCGTAAAGGGGGGGCAAATTACTTCAGGTTCAAAAATTCAGCGATTAACATGGATAATTCGTACCCTGTTGCCACCTGTTTTTGTTTGGCAAAGGATCATATTTAACTCATCCTTAAAATACTCACAAAAACTTTCTATTTGCTGGACTGAAACCAGGCTATGGGGAATAGACAATATAGAACTATTTGGCTTGTTGCTGGGCAAGCAACCCGTACGCTAATGAGCTACCAGCCATGATCATACTTCCTGAAAAAGTTGTATCACACCTAAATTGGCAAACATCCCAATTAAGTGCGTTCAAAAAGAATATACTACCCTTAACATTTTTGATGACCACATTTTTGGTAACTGCAGAAATTACTCAGTTGTTTGCATTATTTTTGCCCTTAAAAATAATCATCATCATGGGTTCCGACAGTATCCCAAGCTTTATGCAGGGCTATATTACGATGGAGACACGAGATACCTGGTTGGTCTGGCTAACCATAATAACCGTCGGCCTCTATTTATTAACAATTATCATCGATACTTATGCAAAAAAAATAATACGGGAAAATAATAAAAAAATCACTGCCACATTTGGACGAACACCTTCAGGAGAATCATCGCAGCGTGAAGAAGAACATGTTTTTTTACTATTCTGTCGCTCTTATGCTGATTTGATTATTTTTATTCTTGGCGCTCTGGTTTTTTTATTATTAAAACCCTTATTATGGTTATCCATGCTACTGGTTATTACCTTGCAACTGTTATTATTTCTTTCTCTACTTAAGAAAGAGTCCTGCAAGGCAATATCAAAATTGAAGTTCATGATCAAATATCATGTGGATGACTTCTTTGCATATCTTTCAACAGTAAATTTTTTATTCGTGTTTCTACTTTTAATTACCGAATACTTAATCACTGACAATACTAATGCGGTTTTCTCTATCTTATGTTTATTAATTGCAAGAAGAATGAGCAACGCGATCAAAAAGCTGGCAAGAACCACTATCAAACTTGAAGAGAATCGTCATTCATTTCATCAGGAAAGATTATACAAATGAAACGAATTTTAATTATTGGCAGAGCTTTCCCGCATGTAGCCCACGGTTATATTAACAATGATATTGAATACCTCACACAACAAGCTGATGTACTGGTACTATCTCCTAATCAACCAATGGCGCCATGGTACTCACCTGTTAGATGCAATTACTTTCGCAATAAAGACCAACTGCTGGCACAGGCCCGGCAATTCAAACCTGATTTCATTATTTCCTGGTTACTCCCTAACCACCATTGGGCTCGCGACGTTGCTGACGCGCTAAAAATACCTTTTATTTTAAAGCTCCATACACCTGACTACTACCGTTTATATCCCGGCAATAGAAGTATTAAAAAACGCATCAAGGAGATGTTAGCATCTTGCATTCTCAGTGATAGAAAACTTAGTGATGGCTACCGCATTTCAAAACGTTCTTTACGCAGGACGATTAGTTCCAAATACTTTAAGGGGGCTTTTTGTATCCCCGCATTTAAAACATCTTTTTCAAAATATATACCGGCAAACAAATTATTCGATTTAACACCCAGAATATTCTTTGATCGCTTTCACGATGAGCATGATAATGGTCGAATGATCCTTGTATTAGGCTCACTAATCAAAAGAAGAGAAGGCGTCTCTTTTATAGACGATGCCCTTAAAGAAATTTCCGAGCCCATAGACTGGTACACGATCCCTACTCCCGGACTTATATTAGATGATATACAAGGTGTTCCAGAGAATTTTTCTGCCAAAAAATATGTACCTAATAAGGATATGGCTACTCTTTACAAACAGTATAAGGCTCTAATCGTAATCGCTGATAAAACACAATTTAGCAGGGGCTTACCATTATCCGTTTTAGAAGCTCAAGCATCTGGCGTTTGTGTTATCGCCCCTTCGCTTCGACCCGATTTTGATGAATTCGTAATTAATGGTGGCGGTTATCTTTATAATGATGCATCTGAAATTCAAGCGATATTAAACTTGCTTCCAAACGATGAGAGAAGAAATATGGGTTTCAAACACGCGAAAAAATTTGATATAAAGGGACTGGTTGAGGAATTATCATTTGCTGGTCTTAACTTATGAGCTAAATAAGGCCTCATTAAAATTAATAATTTTAATAAAATTTATGTCAGCTAACACATTAAAAAAATGCCTTCCTTGTGTGTCCGTCATTATTGCGTGTCGTAATGCTGAAAAATGGATTTCACTTGCTATTCAATCCGTTCTTAAACAGAGCTTTCAAAGTTTTGAAATTATTGTTGCCGATGATTGTTCTACAGATAGTTCACTCATTTTAATAAAATCTTTTATCGAAAAAGATGACCGGATTAATCTTATTTCGTTAAAAAAACAATCCGGTGCAGGTGCAGCCAGAAACGCAGCATTAAATATTGCAACAGGGCGCTATATCTCATTTTTAGATGCTGATGATATTTGGCTGGAAAATAAACTTGAAGTGCAAATAACCTTTATGAAACAGGGTAACCACGCGCTATGTTTTGCTGCATATGAAAAAATAAATGACAACGGCATGCTTATTGGTAAAGTTGGTGTACCCCAGAGAGTCAACTATCGAACACTTCTAAAAACATGTGTGATGGGCTGTTTAACCGTGGTATATGATTCACAATATTTTGGCAAGGTCGAAATGCCTTTATTAAAGAAGCGCCAAGATTATGCATTGTGGCTCAAATTATTAAAAAAGGTTGAATTCGCCTATGGAATCAATATACCTTTAGCCCAGTACCGAATTCATAACAACACACTTTCTAGCAATAAGCTAATGGCTGCCATCTATACCTGGAAATTATTTCATCATACTGAGAAACTACCATTTTTACCCTGCATCTATTACTTTTCTCACTATTCAATTCGTGGTGTATTGCGCCAATATTTTCCACGGCTTGCTCTGACACTTGGGGCGCTACAACACGTAGAGTAAGGTTTTAAGAAAAGCCACGCTAACAAAACTTTTCTAGCTTGTACCCAACGCCTGGAAAAAGGTGGGAGTTGGCCGATAAGCCGGGTTCTGTCGTGGACGACCATTCATCTGGGATGTGCGTCGCCGCACACCTCAAGCAACCTACCCGGGAACAGTGTGGGCCACACCTAATGTTCCCCTATTTGGTCTTGCTCCAGGTGGGGTTTACCCTGCCACACTTGTTACCAAGTGCGCGGTGCGCTCTTACCGCACCATTTCACCCTTACCAACAAAGTTGGCGGTATATTTTCTGCGGCACTTTCCGTCAGCTCACGCTGCCCAGGCGTTACCTGGCACCCTGCCCGATGGAGCCCGGACTTTCCTCCCTTTGCCAAAGGCAAAAGGCGATCGTCTAGCCAACTCCCGCGCGGAGTATACCTCAGCTACACAGGAATTAACGCCTAAATAAACTGTAAACGTTGGTAACTTAACTTACCGAGAAATTTATTAAAAATATTGTCACGATCAAGAAAAGGAAGCATCAAGCCTCGGCGAACGCCCAGCCGCTGCCGTAAACGAAGCAGATCCGGGTGTCTACGATCAAAATCAAGCCCCTGTCGTAGCGCGACAATCGCCAGACGGCGGTTATCCAATTCCAATTCTGCGCGAGCCTGATTGTAAAATACATCACCATCAAAGCACTCGTTAGCGGATGCCGCTCGACATAGCTCAATTCCTTTGGATTGCCCGGCATGCACCAACATCAAACCATGAAAGGATTGATATTTATTTTTATAAACATCATCACCAGAGGTTTTATGATCAGCAATCGCAAAGGCGTCCAGTGCCTTTTCATGATCGCCATCAGCCAGGTAGATGATGCCTTCTCGAAATTCGGGACACATGATGGCATGATCCCGATATATATTATTTTCCCTCATAAGATCTCCCTCCTTAGACCGTTTCCAAAAGATTGCCCTAATTAGCTGTTATTTCATATATTTTTATGCTGTAGGGGATACCCATCATACGACGACAACAGGGGATTGCAAGTAAGCAATTACTGCTCTTTAAGCCCTTTCATATAAAGGGCTTGTTGATAGACTTCATTTCGTTTTGTGCCGCATATCTGCGCGGTTAACGCAGCAGCCTGCTTAAGGGGCAGTTCTGCCATCAAAAGTGCCAACACCCGTTCCAAATCAGGATTCGATTCTTCAATAATGGGAGAACCGGCCACCAATAAAACAATCTCCCCCCGTTGCTGGTTTTGATCCTGTTCTACCCATTCGCGTATCTCTGCCAGATTACCTGAACGCACCGTTTCAAATGTTTTGCTTAGCTCTCTTGCCACAACAACCTCGCGTTGTGGTCCCATCACCGTCTCTAAATCTTCAAGGCAAGCAAGGATTCGATGCGGTGATTCATAAAAAATAAGCGTACGATGTTCATGCAATAATGCCTCAAACCGTGCTCGTCGCCCTGAAGACTTACCGGGCAAAAAACCTTCAAAAACAAACTTATCCGTTGGTAAACCCGAGACAGATAATGCCGCAATCAGTGCACACGGTCCCGGAATAGGCACAACCCTGATATCTGCCTGACGAACCGCTTTGACCAAGGGGTAACCGGGATCACTTATTAAAGGGGTGCCCGCATCCGACACCAACGCAACCGATTCACCTGACTGTAACCGGGCCAATAAGCTCTGGATACGTTGTTGCTCATTATGTTCATGCAAAGACAGCATGGGCTTCTCTGTGCCCATATGCTGTAACAATTTGCGGGTCACGCGCGTATCCTCTGCTGCTATCACATCAACCTGAGATAGCACCTCAACCGCACGCGCAGACAAATCACCCAAATGCCCGATTGGCGTTGCAACGATATAAAGTATGCCATCATTCATTGACAGAGCCCGATATGGTCAAGATACTACGTTTCATCATGACTACGATTTTATCATACTCAACTCCTCGAGCCTGTAAGACAATTCAGCTTGGCCTATTTTTCGTAGTAGTAGGGGCATTAACTGCTTGTCAAACAACCGTTCAGGAAACACTGCCTAATATCGCTCGCGATATCACATCCACGCCATCAGCAACGCAATCTGCTGAAAACCTTGAAGCGCAGGGTCATTATCAGGCGGCGGCAAAGGCATGGTTGGCGCTGGCAAATAAAACACCCCGTTCGGCATTTAATCAACGTGACCAATATCTGCTGCGAGCGAGCCTCGCCCTTTTGCAAATACAAGATACCCAACAGGCTGAGCAGACACTCGCACTGGCAACTCAGCAATCCACACCAGATTGGCAGATTGTTAATGCAAAATTACAATTACTACTAAACAAACCATTAACGACGTTAACTATTCTTGTTGCCTTACCGATAGGCGATTTAAGTCCAAACTTGCGTCGTGATAACCATGCATTGCAAGCCAAAGCCTATAGTCGGCTGGGTAATCACCTTGAGGCGGCTAATCAGCGCACCATGCTCGATACGCTACTTGATGATGCGTTAAGTCGAGATAATAACCATGAGGAACTGTGGGCTAATCTCAATAACGTGTCGATCCCGGCATTATCGAGTATTTATGCGGTCACTTCACCCGGTCATTACCGTGACTGGTTAGAGCTGGCTATTCTAAACCAACAGGCAAAACAAATCGGTGGTACAGTTCAGTTAGATGCATGGAAAAGCAGTCATCCCTTACATCCTGCGGTACCACGTTTTTTAACCACTTTACGTAATATCGAGCAAAGCGCTACCCCTGTTCCTAAACAAATAGCCTTACTATTGCCAACCAATGGTCGTATCTCTGAGCCTGCTCGCGCAGTGCGTGATGGCTTTCTTGCCGCTTACTATCGTAACAAGGCACATAGTAAATCCACGGCCATTCGTCTCTATGATGCCGACGCTTCAAATATTGATCTCGTTTACAAACAAGCTGTGACCGATGGCGCTGACTTTATTGTTGGCCCACTCGCCAAAGATGCGGTCAATCAATTATCACAAAGGAGTAACTTTACTGTTCCTACTTTAATGCTCAATGCCAATGAGAAAACCACCTTAAGCCATAGCCGCTTATATCAATTTGCGCTATTACCAGAAGATGAGGCACGCCAGGTAGCCGAGCGCATTTGGTTAGCAGGTCATCATAAAGGCATTATTCTCTATCCGGAATCTAACTGGGGAGAACGCGTGGCTAAAGCATTCCAGGAGCATTGGCATTATCTTGGTGGGCAATTAGTTGATGTGCAAACTTATTCATTATCTGGCAAGAACTATGCGAAACCAGTTCGCGAAGTTTTAAATATTGATGATAGCAAGCAGCGTTTTAAACAGTTGAAAATTCTGCTCGGTAGTAAACTAGAATTTGAATCACGACGCAGACAAGATATTGATTTCATTTTTCTTGCCTCATTCCCCGAACAGGCAAGGCAAATACGACCTCAACTGAAATTCTATGACGCGAGTAAAATACCTGTCTATGCAACATCTCATGTCTTCACAGGCAAGGTAGACCAACAACGTGACCGAGATATGAACGGTATTATTTTTGGAGACATGCCATGGACAATTGCCAATCAAGATCCAGCGTTAAAGGGCAATCTGGAGGATCTATGGCAGTCCCGCTCAGAGAAACTGGCACGATTTTATGCCTTTGGTATTGATGCCTACGACATCATCCCGCACCTGCAACGTCTCAAACAATACCCCTTTGAGCGCTATAGCGGCTCAACCGGCAGTTTGCGTATCGATAATAATCTACGACTGATACGCCAACTCAGTTGGGCTAAATTTCGCGCGGGCAAACCGCGCGCCGCTCCGCTACGTATCGATGCGAGACCCATTATTACCCCCAAGGAACCGACAATATAGACTAAATGCTACTGACAAGGAGGTCAGATGATGCAGACACCGCAACAGTTCACCGGCAAAACCTACGAAAAACGCGCATGTGCTTATTTGGAGCAACAAGGCCTCATTCTCGTTGAAAGGAATTTTTCCTGTCGCCGTGGTGAGATAGACCTCATTATGCGTGACAAAAGCAGTATCGTCTTTATTGAGGTCCGCTACCGACGCCATGACCGATTTGGCAGTGCCATGGAAAGCGTCAACAGCCATAAACAAAAACGCCTTATCCTGACTGCCCAGCACTATCTGCTACAAACCGGAACACCGCTTAATTCACGCTTTGATGTTGTCGCCATCAGTGGTGTGGAACCTGAAATCTCGATAGAGTGGATACAAAATGCTTTCGGGACGTAGCCCCCGACAATCGCTATAATGTGGACTGCTAGATATCAAACGCAGGAAATACCATGGACGCAGAATATAGAATCAGACAACATTTTCAGGATAGTATCCAAGTGAAAACACAGGCGCTGGAAACTTTAGCCATGCCTATTGCCCAGGCTGCCGAACGAATAACTCAAGCCTTATTGGCTGAACACAAAGTGCTGTGTTGTGGTAACGGCGGCTCAGCTGGAGATGCACAACATTTCTCTTCCGAGCTATTGAATCGTTTTGAAATGGAACGCCCCGGCCTGCCGGCTATCTCGCTAACAACTGACTCATCAACCATCACATCCATTGCAAATGATTATTCATTTAAAGAAATATTCTCTAAACAAGTGCGCGCACTTGGACAAGCTGGCGACATTTTACTAGCGATATCGACCAGCGGTCGATCTAAGAATGTTATTCATGCTATCACGGCCGCTCATGACCGAAATATGCCCATCATCGTATTAAGTGGTCGTGATGGCGGCAGCATTACCAACATGCTAAACGAACAAGATATCGAACTACGCGTACCCGCAACCTCGACCGCACGTATTCAGGAAGTCCATATTTTAATTATTCATTGCCTATGTGATCTCATCGATCAACAACTGCTCAAACAGGAGAGCTGATAAATGAAGCTGAACCTTACATTATTACCAACCATGCTTATTATCGGTTTATTACAAGGTTGTGCCGGCGCCGTAGTAGGTGGTGCTGCAACCGGTGCTGCCGTAGCCCATGACCGCCGAACCGTTGGCACCTTTGTCGACGATGAAATTATCGAGGTTAAAGCAACCTCACGATTATTTTCTGATCAAGAAATATTCGATAACACTCATATCAACGTAACCGCTTACAACAATATCATTTTACTCAGCGGTGAAGCGCCAACGGATGCCTTAAAAAATAAAGCCTATAACCTGATTGCATCTATTCCAAAAGTACGCAAAATTCATAACGAGATCGTTATTGCCGCACCTAGCTCATTACTAACACGTAGCAGTGACACATGGATAACAGCCAAAGTAAAAACCAATCTATTTCAAGTTGAAAATGCACCTGACTTTGATCCAACACGCATCAAAATTATTAGCGAAAATGGTAGCGTCTTTCTAATGGGAATAGTCCGTCGTGCAGAGGCCGATATTGTTATTAATGCCACACGCACCATTGGTGGAGTTCAACGTGTTGTTAAGTTATTTGAATATATCGACTAATTAGCCTCATGCCAGAACAGGAATCATTACCTTCTCACATTATTACTAAGCTAACTGAATACGTTGGCAACGAGAATGTACTAACGAAAAAAACGGAATGCTGGAACTACGGTTACGATAATAGCCGTGGCCATGCCCTGCCTCAAGCCGTTGTATTTGCCGTGTCACATGAACAGGTCCAGCGCATTGTTGGATTGTGCAATGAATTTAAAATCCCCTTAACAACACGTGGGCGCGGCACCGGCACAACAGGTGCAACCGTTCCCTTATATGGTGGCCTGGTTTTATCGCTGGAGAAAATGACGCAAATCTTACGCGTTGATCCACGCAATCGTCTCATTGTTGCCCAAGCGGGCGTCACTAACCAGGCCATACAATTGGCTGCCGCCGAGCATGGTTTTTTCTGGCCGCCCGATCCAACCAGTGCCGCTTTCTGCTCTATTGGTGGCAACCTGGCCTATAATTCAGCTGGCCCTCGCGCTGTTAAATACGGTACGCCACGTGACAATGTACTTGGTCTACGTGCCATTAGTGGCGCGGGTGATGAACTGCGCACCGGCACGTTTACCACCAAGGGAGTAGTAGGCTATGACCTGACCAGATTATTAATCGGCTCAGAAGGCACCCTGGCTGTTATCACCGAGGCAACTTTAAAGCTCACACCACTGCCTTCGAGCAAACGCACCATGCAAGCCGTCTACGACGATATATCCAGCGCCAGTCAGGCCGTTGCTGACATTATGGCGCAACCTGTCACACCTTGTGCGCTTGAATTCATTGATCATGCCGCGCTCGATATGATTCGCGATTACTCAACTGCTGAGCTACCAGAAAAGGCCGGCGCGTTGCTGATGATTGAAGTTGATGGGCCAGAAAGCGCAATGGACGATGCTGTAAAAAGTATTCATCACGCAGCCGACAATGACGGGCTATTAAGCTTTGATGAGGCCCATAGCGCCGAGGAGATTTCGGCGCTATGGGCAACACGTAAAGCGCTGTCACCGGCACTGCGTAAAGTGGCACCAAAAAAGATAAACGAGGATGTGGTTGTGCCGGTTTCACATATCCCGGATCTTATTAATGGTCTCGATGAATTAGCCCAGCAACACAACATCAAGATTGTTAACTTTGGTCACGCTGGCAACGGCAATATTCACGTTAATCTTTTAATCGACCCGGATGATCCCCAGCAAATGCAGGCAGCCCATGACTGTTTAGACAATGTCTTCACCTTGGTGCTTAACTTAGAAGGCAGTCTCTCTGGCGAACACGGTGTTGGCATCGAAAAACGTGACTTCATCGACAGAGAATTAGATAAAACCGCCCTTCAACTCATGCAAGGTATCCGACTACAATTTGACCCACAAAGAATTCTCAATCAAGACAAGACCTTACCAATCTCCCCAGAACTAAATGAATAAACTACCTGTTTTTTCCTACTTGTAATTCATTCTAATGGGAATAAACTCGTGTCTCCATGGGTTGATATAAATGCAGAGATTCAGAATTTAATAATAATGCTCTCTGTTAAACCCTACCCAATTGCCATTTGGCTATTTGTATATATTTCATCACTAAGGAGGCACTACATGGATAGACGTTCTTTTATTCGACTAGCTGTTGCTGGTTCTGCAGCTGGAATCATCGCACCTGAAATCGTTCTCGCCGGCAGTAAAAAAATTAGCAGCGACCCAATGTCAGGCGGTGTTTTTTACACCAAGGATTCGCCAGGACGCTGGGCTAAAAAAGCTGGCCCGCACTCACCCATCATTCAAACGAGTAGTGGCAAAGATGGATTAGTTGTCGATGTTGTTACCAGTCACCCAATGAAGGGCTATGAGCACTACATTGTTAAACACATGTTATTGGACAAAGACTTCAACTTTATTGATGAAAAGGTCTTTGACCCAATGAAAGATTCACCTGTGTCTCAATTCACCCTGAAATCACATAGTGGCCCACTCTATGCTCTTAGCGTGTGTAACCTACATGATTCATGGCTTACTGTTGCTGAAGCCTAATCAGCTTGCCATCAACAGGGTAGCCCGATTATTGCTGCCCTGTTGATACTTTAAGCTTTTCCATAAACACGCCATTATAAAATAGAAACTTCCGCCTAACCCTGTTCTAATAGCACTGTAATGGATGGTCTTGTTTACTTAATCATACTCTGTGCGGGCATCGCTTTCTGGCTTAACAGTCGTCGTGCACACGAATTCTCGCTTGGTATCTGTCGGCATATTTGTGAACAGAATAATGCCATGTTACTCGATCAGACTGTGTTCCTGCGTCGCTTACGAATACGCCGAAGCGAAAGCGGTCGCTTACAATTCGAGCGCTGCTACCAATTTGAATATAGTTACAACGCGATCGATCGCTACAGCGGTGACATGATTATTCTGGGTTTAACGCCTGTGGAGATTACTTTTGACGGGCAACGTACACTGCTCTAAACATTATTTAACAACGTGTAAATGTGGTTTGCTTGATGGCGAGGGTGGTTCATCATCCGGGGGCGTAACGTCCTGTTCATTCTCATCTGAAAATAACATTCCCTGACCATTCTCACGCGCATAAATGGCCATCACCGCCTCAGTTGGCACTGACACAACCTCTTCTACACCCGAAAAACGTGCGCTGAATTCAATTAGCTGATTACCGAGAATCATCGCTTCTGTCGCAGATGGACTGATATTGAGAACAATCTTGCCATCTTCGATGAATTGATGAGGAACCTGCACCGCATCAACACCGGCATTCACCAGTAAATACGGTGTCATATCGTTATCAATTATCCACTCGTAAAGGGCACGTATCATGTATGGGCGACTAGACGTCATCAAACATGCCCCTGCATTGCATGCTTAAGCATTCATGTCTCTTTCGATCTCGCTCAGACTAGCCTGAAACGATTCACGAGAGAACAGGCGTTCTGCATAGGTATTAACTGCACTCGCCTGAGCAGGCAGTTCTACCTTGTACTTCGGCAGACGCCACAATAAAGGCGCCATATAACAATCAACCAAGGTAAACTCATCACTCATGAAAAAGGGTTTTTGTTCGAATATTGGCGCAATCACAGTCAGGCTGTCACGTAATTCCTTGCGCAATTTAGTCGCGATGCGACTATCAGGATCATCTTCAAGCTGATCAAGCACGCTATACATATCCCGATCAATTCGGTACATGAACAGTTTTGAATTTGCCCGCGAAACAGGGTCAACCGGCATCAATGGCGGGTGCGGGAAGCGCTCATCCAGATATTCCATGATGATACGAGAATCATACAAAACCAAATCACGATCAATCAGTGTTGGTACTGTATTGTATGGGTTCAGATCAATGAGATCTTCAGGACGTTCGCCTTCACCTACATCATTGACTTCATGATTAATATTCTTCTCAGCCAATACAATACGCGTACGGTGGCTATAAGGAGATGTGGCGCTTGAATAAAGCGTCATAGCTGAACGGCGGTTTGCAATCGACGCCATAATGGAGTCCCTTAGATTAAAAACTTAATAAAAAATAAGATTGAGAATACGGTGATGCAACTCGTTCAAACTAGCCGCATCACCGCAATATCAATTAATGTATGTCTTTCCAATATTCTTTCTTCATGGCGTAGGCAACGAAGAAGAAGAACACCAGGAATGCCAGCACCCAACCGCCTAACGCTAAACGTTTAAGCTTTGAAGGCTCACCAATATAGACGAGGAAGTTAGTCAGATCGCGTGCTGCTGTATCGTATTCATCAGCTGTCATACTACCCGTGCTGACCAATGCGAATTCAGGTGTTGCACCCTTACTAACTTCTTCGGCATTAAGCAGTTTCTGCATACCTTGAAGTTCCCACAGAACATGCGGCATACCAACATCTTTAAAGACGGTGTTATTAACGCCGAAAGGACGACTTTCATCTACATAGAAAGAACGGAAGTAGGTGTAAAGCCAGTTCGCACCCACATCGCCAGCCCCCTTGGCACGTGAAATAACAGAAAGATCAGGTGGCGGCGTACCAAACCAGGTCGCACCGTCTTCTGTCGTCATCGCCACTTTCATCAAATCACCCACCTTGTCATCCGAGAAAATAAGGTTATCTGCAACCAATTTATCAGAAATACCCAGATCCTTGCCCATGCGGTTGTAACGCATGAAACTGGCTGCGTGACAGTTCAGGCAGTAATTGGTGAACAATTTAGCACCACGTTGCAGTGACGCCTTATCAGTCAGATCAATGTTTGCCTCATCGAGATGGATTTTACCGCCAGCCGCATTGACCAGGCTTGATAAACTCACCATTACCAATGCAATGATTACTTTTTTCATTTGAATGTCACCCTTTCTGGAACAGGCTTGGTCTTGTCAATCTTGGTGTACCAAGGCATCAGAATAAAGAACAGGAAGTACGTGATACTGAAGATTTGCGACAGAATCAGGTAAATACCACCAGCAGGCTGTGTACCCAACCAACCAAGAACAATGAAGCTGATTACGAACAGGGCCAGGAAGAACTTGTAAATAACACCACGGTAGCGAATTGACTTAACCGGGCTACGGTCGAGCCATGGCAACAAGAACAACACAACAATCGCCATACCCATTGCAACCACACCCGGGAACTGTGACACACCAATCGGTGGCACTGCTCGTAAAATGGCGTAGAACGGTGTGAAGTACCACAGTGGTACGATGTGCTCAGGCGTTTTCAACGGGTCAGCTGGAACAAAGTTATCTTTTTCCAGGAACCAACCACCTAACTCAGGAGCAAAGAAAATGACCGCCGCGAAGAAAAACAAGAAGACGATAACACCAACAATGTCTTTCACAGAGTAATAAGGGTGGAATGGAATGCCATCAACTGGCTTGCCATCGGCACCTTTGTTTTTCTTGATTTCAACGCCATCCGGGTTGTTTGAACCCACCTCATGCAAGGCAATGATATGCGCAACAACCAGTCCAAGAAGAACAATTGGCAATGCAATCACGTGGAAGGCAAAGAAACGATTCAATGTCGCATCACCGATAACGAAGTCGCCACGAATCCAGATTGCCAGTTCTTCACCAACAAATGGAACCGCACCAAACAACGATACAATCACCTGTGCGCCCCAGTAAGACATTTGTCCCCAAGGCAGCAGGTAACCCATAAAGGCTTCTGCCATCAGAGCCAGGTAAATAAACATACCAAACAACCAAATCAATTCACGTGGCTTCTTGTACGAACCGTACATCAGGCCGCGGAACATATGCAGGTAAACCACCACGAAGAAGGCCGAAGCCCCGGTAGAATGCAGGTAACGAATCAGCCACCCCCACTCAACATCACGCATAATGAACTCAACCGACGCAAAGGCCAGTTCTGCATCTGGCTTATAACTCATGGTCAACCAGATACCGGTCAGGATCTGCATGACCAATACCATCAGCGCTAATGAACCAAAGAAATACCAGAAGTTAAAGTTCTTTGGCGCGTAATATTCTGAAAGGTGTTCTTTCCACATTTTCGTCAGTGGGAAACGGTCATCAACCCAACCGAGCGTCTTTTCTAGCATACTCATCAGGCTGCTCCTTCATCCACACCCACAATCAGGCGTGTATCAGATATATAGGTATAAGGCGGAATAATCAGGTTAGTTGGCGCAGGTACGCCTGCGTAAACACGGCCTGATAAATCAAACTTGGAACCGTGACAAGGACAGTAGAAACCACCTTTCCAGTCAGCACCCAAATCTTCAGGGGCAACTTCAGGACGATAGGTTGGCGAACAACCCAGGTGAGTACACAGACCAACCGCAACAAGGTACTTATCATTCAATGAACGATTTGTACCCTTGATGTAATCCGGTTGTTGTGGAATCTTAGAATTTGGATCAGCAAGTTCAGCATCCGCCATTGCTTTTAAATCTGCCAGATTTTTTTCAGTACGGTGAACGATCCAGATAGGCTTTTTCTGCCACAACACGCGCATTAACTGCCCAGGCTGTAATTTACTGATATCCACCTCAACGGGTGCGCCGGCGGCTTTAGCTGCGGCACTTGGACTCCAAGACTTCAAAAACGGTACGGCTACAAAGCCAGCGCCTACGGCACCAACTACAGCAGTCGCTGCCGTCAGAAATCGGCGTTTACTATTATCTACGCCATCTGTACTCATGTTCGTCTCCTGTGGGTGCCGCCTTGGTATTAACGTACACCCTTGCATTCACGACCCTGGAAAACGCAAACAAACCTGATTTACGGTACTGCAAATCAAGCTTATTTAGGCCAACCAGCATAAAAAGAAGCGGTATTGTCCAGCATGCCAGCGAATTGGTCAAGCAAAAGCTTGTTTTTATCTGTTATTACAACGGCTTATGAGCCATATTATCGGCTTAATGGGAGACGAAAAACCACCATAAACGCGCTGTTGCCCGGTTATACCGGGTTATACCGGGTTATCAATGTCAATAAAGGTATGTTGGAGTTCAAATTGCTCGGCAAGATGCTTACCCAGTGCCTGTACGCCATAACGTTCAGTGGCATGATGACCCGCTGCATAAAAGTGAATGCCCGTTTCACGCGCAATATGCACGGTTTGTTCCGATATTTCACCTGTAATAAAGGCATCGACACCGAGTGTTACCGCTTCTTCTATATAGGACTGCGCGCCACCAGTGCACCATGCCACGCGTTCAACCTTTCTATCTGCAGGAATATGCTGCGGCGTGCGCGCAAGACGCGATTCAATGTGGGCAGCCAATGCATTACCACTGCAAGCCTGTTCTAACCGGCCATGATAGAGCAAACCGGTATCGCCACTGACACCGTCAACCTCTAAATCTAAAATACGCGCCAATTGGGCATTATTACCTAGCGCTGCGTGCCCATCCAACGGCAAATGATAAGCAAATAGATTCATCCCTGTTTCAAGCAAACGCTGAATGCGTTGGCGTTTAATGCCGGTAATATTAGGCGCTTCGCCCTTCCAGAAATAACCATGGTGAACCAACAAGGCATCTGCGCCTTGCTCAATGGCCGACTCAATCAAGGCCTGGCTTGCCGTCACACCACTGACGATATGTTTGATCTCAGCGCGCCCTTCGACCTGTAGGCCGTTAGGGCAATAATCGTGATAACGACTCACATCCAATAACGTATCTAGATAAGCAAGCATTTCCTGTGTATTCGCTTTACCGGCCATAACGACTTCCATTGAAAAATAATTAAACATATCGTGAACCTATAGTGTGACGCATCCACGAACAAATGCTAGGGTACTACCACTATGAATCTGAGCAAAAGCATACAATTTTTATTTCAGGCGCTAACCGTTGGCTTAGCCGCCTTCATTGTATTGGTGTTCCTGAAACCTGAGCTCATCAATCGTGGCGGCACCGTTGTTGAAATTTTGCAAGAAACAGCCACCATTCCTACTCCCCAGGTACCGACACAGGGACCTGTTTCCTATGCTGATGCAGTAGAACGCACATCGTCCTCCGTTGTGAATATCTACACGGCAAAAATCGTAACGCAACGGCGCAATCCCTTACAAGATGACCCTTTCTTTAGACGTTTCTTTGACGGCATACCCACCGCACCAAAAAAACGGCTTGAAACAAGTCTCGGTTCAGGGGTTATTGTCAGCCCACAAGGTTACATCCTGACCAACAACCATGTGATTCAGGGCGCCGATGAAATTCGGGTGATACTTGCCAATGGCGAAACACCCTCTGCCAAGGTGGTTGGCACCGATCCTGACACCGATCTTGCCGTGTTAAAAATTAATTACGTGAAATTACCAGCCATCACTATCGGACTATCAAAGACCCTACGCGTTGGTGATGTTGTGCTTGCTATTGGTAATCCCTTTGGCGTTGGTAAAACCGTCACCATGGGCATTGTCAGCGCAACAGGAAGGACACAACTTGGAATAAATACATTTGAGAATTTTATTCAAACGGATGCGGCCATTAACCCTGGTAATTCTGGTGGCGCATTAATCAATGCCAACGGAAAATTAGTAGGTATCAATACGGCAATTTTTTCTCGCTCTGGTGGTTCCCAGGGAATTGGCTTTGCCATACCGGCATCACTCGCGCGAGATGTCATGCAGCAAATTATTGAACATGGTCGTGTGCTCCGAGGCTGGCTCGGTATTGAAGCGCAAGACTTAACCGTAGCTTTAGCGGAATCACTCGGGCTTGAAAACACCGAGGGGGTATTAATTGCAGGCGTATTACAAAATGGTCCTGCCGACAGAGCGCAGCTCCGAGCCGGTGATATTATCGTGACCATCAATTTTAAACCGATCATCAATTCACGCGATAGCCTTAACCAGATCGCGGGCTTTGCTCCCGGCACAAACATTACTCTCGGGATAATACGCCAGGGTGAAAAACTGAAAATTAATGCAGTGGTAAGTGAACGGCCTAAGGCTTAAGTTATCACTTTAATCTTTTCAGCCGTTTGTTTCCTGGCTTATCTGGTTTATTTTCAAAAACCCAATTCTTGAGCGCCGATGCCTTGGCTTTCTGATGTTGCACCTCGGCTGTTTTTTGTACATCGCTACAAAGCGCAGCACTGATTTCACGTGCGCGAATTTGGTATTGCTCTGCGGGCAATAATAAGCCCTCATCGACTAAGCGCGTCACCATCTTATCGGCCAATGTCACACAACCAAGATTGATCGTTTCTGCCTGTACCGTTGATACACACACACAAAGCAAACCACTTAATATTATTTTTTTCACGTTCATCTTACCTTTATTTATCCAACCCGGACATTCGTTCTATCTCAAGCAATTCCGCCGACGCCAACACATAACCAGGTCATTCAACCTTACCAACCGCGCCAGTAACCAGCTTTGCTAATCAGCTTTAAAATCATTTTCATTCACACGCCTGTCAAATGAGACGTTACTCTTATCGGTGTCCGCAACTTCATAAAACAAATCACCTCCAATATATCATTTAACCCGCGCGCCTAGCACAACTTGAAGCTACTGCAATCTAAATTTATTCTCAACACCGCGAGTAACAAAAGCATGACAGCAGGTGATCATTCACCATGCCCACAGCTTGCATAAAGGCATAACAAATTGTTGGCCCGACAAATTTAAATCCTTTTTTCTTCAGCGCCTTACTCATTGCTTCTGCCTCTGGCGTACTAACTGGCACATCCGCCATCGTGTTTCGATTATTCACGATAGTATCACCAGCAACAAAAGACCATATGTAAGCATCAAAACTGCCATACTCACGTTGAATTTCCAGAAATCGCTTCGCATTCTCAATCGTAGCGTTGATCTTTAACTTGTTTCTCACAATCTCAGGATTGTTCAATAATTTTTCAATTTTCTTTTCTGTGTATTTTGATATTTTCTTTGCATCAAAATTATCAAATGCCTTCTGGTAGCCCTGCCGTTTTTTTAATATCGTTGACCAACTAAGTCCTGCTTGTGCCCCTTCTAAAATCAACATTTCAAAGAGCTTACGATCATCATGAACCGCGATGCCCCATTCTTTATCATGATATTCCTTTTCTAAGGAACTAGCATTAGCCCAGTCGCAGCGTGTCATCCCATGAATTCCTATCTATACTTGGTCGCCGTAATAAACTGAGAAAATGTTTCACACCAAACGATGACGGTATTAAATGACCGCACATCCACGTTACGTGGCACGGCAACAATCGGGTTCGTAAAACTATTCACATCACCTAGCTTAACCATACTTTCTTTTAAACGCAGGAAGTCCTGCTCCGTTTCAATGTATTTAGGTGATAGGTACATTTTATAATCAGGCCCTGGCGAAAGTTCACCTTCAAGATAAATTGCGCTACGGCTAACATGGGCTATGCCTTCACCCCAATGCAGAAAGTCACTGTCTTTCAGATCGCGCCGAAACGTTCCCTTGAACTCAGGGCTACCAAGCATCGCGGCGACTTGTTGTTCTGACAGGCTCGCAGGGGCCATCAGGATTGGCAAATAATAGAGCCCCAGAAAAAAACCTACCACCCCAATAAACGTGTGGGACGCAAAAACCAACACTGTTTTTTTCATTTACCAGGCCATTATTTTCAAGCTGACATACGGAACAAAATTAAGCATATAAATAGCCAGTTTATAATTACCGAGATAAGTAAAATACTTCATCGGCAACGCGTCAGGATTAACGCTAAACATTCTGCTATGCAAACGAATAATCGTTTCTCTAAACGTTGTTATCGCCAAGGTGCTTATTATCATGACACCGATATTAATGATCGAGCACCAACCCAAAAAAGTTGTTAACGCATCTATATCCATCATCGCATCACTTTTCTATTTATTACATCCTACTTCTAAAAGGTTAATACTGTATCGTTACCACTCACTATTTATTGTCGATCTTTGCATTTTTGATATGCACGTACCGCGTATTTTAACACTAACATCATTTGCAATACGTTTCTCAGGCATCGCCCAAATTGTCATGTAATTGACCCAATCTATTCATAATTCTGACATCTACATACCTCAATATTCCGCATATCTCAAATAACAGGCACATACACGATATGAACAGACGTTTTTATACAACCGAACAAAATGAGGTTTTGGACTCACTTTGTAGAATCAATTGGCTTATGGCGCGAGCCAAACAGACAAGTAGCTTTTATTCTCGAACACAAATGGAAGTATTTTCTCTTTTACATGCCACTTTTGAGCAACGCCTGGAAAAACCAGACGCGGATGACGTTAACCCTCACCACTATTGATAGGGAAAGGAGTTTATCATGACATACAGCAATGATTATTCAGATATTGAGTATGACGATGAGGAAATTGAAGCATATATGGATAAGTTATCCAAAACACCGTCAGAAAAAAGTAAAAAACTACGTGCACGCAGGCGTATAGAAGAAATGCGTGAAGCCAAACTACTACAACAGAATATAGACAGTTATTATTTCGAGTGACCTATTCTGTTTCTATTCCAGAAACATGGTAATCAACAAATGCGAGCCACACTATCGTCCTCGAAATTTTGTTAATCGAGGCAGGCTTTTAATGCGCCAAGAAAAGCATTGTTTTCTTCAGGGCTGCTAACAGTCACACGCAAGCAATTAGCCAGCGCGCCTCCAGCAGGGGCGAGATTTTTAATGAGGATATTTTTATCCTTTAGACAGGCAAACACCTCACTGGCATTTTCTACGCGGAACAAAATAAAGTTAGCGGCACTTTCAAACGCGTCAACTTTTTTAATATCATTAAGTGCTCGCATAAGTTCAGTACGGGCTGCGCGTAATTTGGCCGCTTGTTCATCCAGGATATCAACATGTTCGAGTGCAAACCTGGCACTGAGCTGTGTCAGTATATTAATATTATAGGGCATGCGCACTTTATCGAATTCATCCAGCCATGCTGCCGTTCCGGTTAAGTAACCGAGACGTAAACCAGCAAGACCGGATTTAGAAACCGTGCGCATGACAACAAGATTGTCGTACTCGGATAGCTTATCCATAAAGCTAACTTGCGCAAAACTGCTATAGGCTTCATCTACCACCACTAATCCAGGGGCATTTTCTATCACCTCTATAACATCCGTTTTGGAAAATAAATTTCCCGTTGGGTTGTTCGGCCAGGCGAGGAAAACCACTGCTGGTTGCTGTTCCTTCATTGCCACTTTCATGGCTGGCATGTCGAGACTGAAATCACGCTTCAGTGGCACACCTGCAAACGCAACATTACAAAATGTAGCAATCATGCGGTACATCACAAAGGTCGGTTCCGGTGCCATCACCACAGCATCGGGTTTAGCCAGTGCCATGATGATAATTTGGATAATTTCATCTGAACCATTGCCAAGCAATAATTCCATCTTCTCGGGAATGTTCATGGCATCACGAATAACTTGCTTTAGTGCGTGCGCGGAGGGATCAGGGTATCGATTCAAATCGGCTGTTTTTAGAACCGCTAACCACTTTTCAACTAACTCGGCTGGAAACTGATATGGGTTTTCCATTGCATCAAGTTTGGTGGCATCGCCGGGATTCGGCACATGATAAGCCGACAGTGCGCGCACTTCATCACGAACCAGCTTTTTGATGTAAGGGTTATCAGTCATAAATCCTGTCGGAATTATTTTTTTATACGGTATTCCGCAGAACGACCGTGTGCAGTCAGACCTTCACCGTGTGCAAGGGTCGAGGCAACTTTACCGAGTTCTGATGCGCCGTCTGCTGAACACATGATCAGGCTCGAACGTTTTTGAAAATCATAGACACCCAATGGCGAGCTAAATCGCGCCGTTCTGGACGTCGGTAAAACATGATTCGGGCCTGCACAGTAGTCACCCAAGGCTTCGGCTGTATAGCGCCCCATGAAAATCGCACCGGCGTGACGAATTTGCTTTGCCATGCTCACGGGATCTTCAACGGATAACTCAAGGTGCTCTGGCGCAATGTAGTTTGAAACCGTAACGGCTTCGTCCATGTCCTGTACTTGAATTAATGCCCCCCGATCCCTGATTGAGGTGTTAATAATCTCGGCACGTGGCATGTCTTTGACTAATTTCGCCATACTGGTGGCGACTTTATCAAGAAAATCCGCGTTCGGACAAAGCAAAATTGATTGCGCGTCTTCATCATGTTCGGCTTGTGAGAACATATCCATTGCAATCCAGTCCGGATCCGTCTTGCCATCACAGATCACCAGAATTTCTGATGGGCCTGCAATCATATCAATACCCACTGTACCGTAAACCATGCGTTTGGCTGTTGCGACGAAAATATTTCCCGGACCAACAATTTTGTCGACCTGCGGAATACTCTCTGTTCCATAAGCCAGGGCGGCCACGGCTTGTGCCCCGCCAATCGAGAATACTTTATCGACACCGGCAATGTGTGCCGCGGCAAAAACCAGTTCATTAATCACGCCATCTGGAGTTGGCACGACCATAATCAATTCATCAACACCCGCCACTTTGGCAGGGATGGCATTCATTAAAACTGAAGAAGGATAAGCGGCTTTACCGCCGGGAACGTATAGGCCAACACGATCTAAGGCGGTGATTTGTTGCCCAAGCATGGTGCCGTCATCTTCGGTATATGACCACGATGCCATTTTTTGCCGATCATGGTAAATACGCACACGTTCGGCTGCCCGTTCCAGTGCCTCACGCTGCACCGGTTGAATTTCATCATAAGCCTGTTTCAGGCGTGCTGCACCAATTGTTAGGTCAGCCATGGTTGCCGTATCGAGACGATCAAACTTCCTGGTGTACTCAAGTACAGCAGCATCTCCACGGCTACGAACATCAGCAAGGATATTCTTTACCGTATTAAACACACCATCATCGGAAACCGATTCCCACGCAAGTAATGCATCCAGTTGTGACTGGAAGTGACTATCAGTTGAATTAAGGCGTTTGATATCCATGTTAGTTATTCACTGCATCGCTAATTTGGCCGATGATTTGCTTGATACGATCGTGTTTCATTTTCATCGAAGCTTTGTTCACAATCAAGCGGGAACTGATATCACAGACGTGGTCAGTGGCTTCCAAACCATTCGCCTTCAAGGTATTACCCGTATCAACAAGATCAACGATACAATCTGACAGGCTCACCATTGGTGCGAGTTCCATTGAACCATAAAGTTTAATGATGTCTACCTGAATACCGCGATCGGTAAAATAACCACGCGTCGTATTCACGTACTTGGTGGCAACACGCAAACGTCCCTTGGTGTTCAAAAAGTCTTCACCTTTGGGACCCGCGACCATTAACTTACATGGGCTAATCTTCAGGTCCAACGGTTCATAAAGTTCACTGCCATCGTATTCCATTAAGGTATCTTTACCGGTAATACCCAAATCGGCCGCACCGTAGTTAACAAATACTGGCACGTCGGTGGCGCGAATAATAATCAATTTCACATCAGGATCATTCGTATCAAGAATCAGTTTCCGGCATTTATCAGGATCGTCTGTAGGCGTAATGCCGGCAGCCGCCAACAATGGCAACGCTTCCTTATAGATTCGCCCTTTTGAAACAGCAATACTTATTGTGTTGTTACTCATAGTGAATTCCCAACTAATCCGGTACGCGTCGAATAGTCGCGCCCAGAGATGCTAATTTTTCCTCAATACAGTCATAACCACGGTCAATGTGATAAATACGATCAACCACTGTGTCGCCTTCTGCAATGACACCCGCAAGCACAAGACTTGCCGAGGCACGTAAGTCAGTTGCCATCACAGGCGCCCCGGTGAGTTTTTCAACACCCTTACAAATAGCGGTATTACCTTCGAGCTTAATGTCTGCGCCCATACGCTGCAATTCCGAGATATGCATGAAACGATTTTCAAATACGGTTTCGGTAATCGCGCCCACGCCATCGGCAATGGCGTTCATCGCGGTAAACTGCGCTTGCATGTCGGTAGGAAAAGCAGGATAAGGCGCTGTATGAATATCAACGGCCTTGGGTCGCTTGCCATGCATGTCAAGACTAATCCAGTCGTCACCTGTCTCAATATCGGCACCTGCTTCACGTAACTTTGCTAACACCGCATCAAGAATATGCGGACTGGTATCTTTAATCTTAATCTTGCCACAGCTGATTGCTGCCGCAACAAGATAGGTGCCCGTTTCAATTCGATCTGGCAGTACGTCGTACGTCGTGCCATGTAATTTTTCAACACCTTCAATCGTAATGGTGTCCGTACCCGCACCTTCAATTTTTGCACCCATGCTGATCAGACATTGCGCCAAATCCACCACTTCTGGTTCACGCGCTGCATTCTCGATCACGGTAATACCATCGGCCAATGTTGCTGCCATCATTAAATTTTCGGTCCCCGTCACGGTCACAATATCCATAACCAGTCGTGCACCTTTTAGACGGTCCGCTTTAGCCTTGATGTAGCCATTCTCAACTTTAATCTCGGCGCCCATGGCTTCCAGACCTTTAATATGCAAATTGACTGGGCGTGAGCCAATCGCACAACCACCCGGCAGCGATACTTCCGCCTGACCAAATTTCGCCAACAGCGGCCCAAGTACCAAAATGGATGAACGCATGGTTTTAACCAGTTCATAAGGCGCGTAAAACTTTTTGATCACCGATGCATTTATTTCGATATTGAGCTTTTCATCCACAACAAATTCAATGCCCATGTAACCAAGTAATTCCAGCGTCGTCGTAATATCATGCAGGTGCGGTACATTACGCACCGTCACGGGATCATCAGACAACATCGCCGCAGCAAGAATAGGCAAGGCGGCATTCTTTGCTCCGGCGATACGAATCTCACCATTGAGCTGCCCACTACCACCTGTAATTATCAACTTATCCATTATTAGTCCTGCTGTGCTATTTCTTTTACTCTACGTAAAAAACAAAGCCACCTTAATCGGTGGCCTGGTAATGCTGCATCCTCAATAAATTAAGAAACTTGCAGCTTACTGGCCTTTTCCCATTCTGCTGGCGTATATGCCTTAATGCTCAGGGCATGAATCTCTCCCGACGTTATTCGGTCACCCAAAGTCGCATATACCGTGCGTTGTTTGTTAAGTAGCGACATCCCGTCAAAAACGTCTCCGATCACAATCGCATCAAAATGACTGCCATCCCCGGTGACTTGCGCTTGGCAGCCATCCATTCCAGCCTCAATCAGGTCTTTAATTACGTTGGGTTCCATACTCATTTCTGCCATTTGCTCGTTCAAAGTCGGCCTATTCTATAGAAAAAAGCGCGGGAAGGCTAAATTAGCCTCGTGCCAGTGGCAAAATCGTGTCGAGACTGCTGGCACGGACGATAGCCAGCATTTGTGTGGGCATATTGATGTAGCTAATGGGCTTATTGTGATGACGGGCAAAGCGCATCCACTCGATTAACAAGGCCACACCAGCGCTATCGCTGCGTTTAACCCCGGATAAATCCAGTAATAATGATGGCGCTTCACGAAACAAATCCAGGCCATGACGCCAAATCACAGGGACGGTTTTAAAGGTTAGCGTTCCGGTCAGGATAAAACAGCCATCCTCACGGCGCTTCAGGATAATGCGAGAATCATCATCCATCGCTTATTTGTCTCCGCCTTCGGCCTGACTGTAGAGGAACTGTCCGATGACTTGCTCAAGCACAATGGCTGACTGGGTCAAACGAACTTCACCGCCCTGCTGTAGATATTTTTCATCACCACCCGGCTCCAGGGCAACATATTGCTCACCCAACAAACCAGCGGTAAAAATACTTGCTGATGTGTCAGTTGGCAGCGTGTTGTAACCGCCTTCGATATTCATACTGATCACCGCCTCATAGGTTGTATTATCAAAATCAATATTAGAAATACGCCCGACACGAACACCGGCAACCGTCACTGGTGAACGGACCTTGAGACCACCAATATTTTCAAAGCGTGCTTTAATAACGTAACCATTATCGCCTGAGAAGGTGCTCAGATTGCTTACCTTCATGGCAAGCATGAACAGTGCCGCAATACCTAATGCGACAAACAAGCCAACTAGAATTTCTACTGTTTTAGAATTGTGCATCACACTTTGTCCTTCTCTTTAAATCCTTAAATATTGCCAAACATCAATGCTGTTAATACAAAGTCCAAACCAAGTACGGCCAATGAACTGTGCACAACCGTTCGCGTGGTTGCCCGACTAACACCTTCAGAGGTCGGCACACAGTCATAACCTTCGAATACAGCAATCCACGTAACAACAAAGCCAAATACGATACTTTTAATCACACCGTTCATAATGTCTTCACTAAAGTCGACCTTGGCCTGCATTTGCGACCAAAATGCGCCATCATCAACGCCCAGTAAACCAACACCAACAAAGTAACCACCGATAACACCAACCGCAGTAAAAATAGTGGCTAGTAATGGCAGAGAAATAAAACCGGCAAGAAAACGCGGTGCAATCACGCGTTTAATCGGATCCACCGCCATCATTTCCATACCGGAAAGTTGTTCGGTACTCTTCATTAAGCCAATTTCAGCCGTCAGGGCTGAGCCAGCACGACCTGCAAATAACAATGACGCCACAACAGGACCAAGTTCACGAACCAGTGATAATGCAACGACCACACCAAGCGATTGCTCGGCACCAAAATCAACCAGTGTGTTGTAGCCCTGTAAACCCAATACCATGCCAACAAAGAATCCTGAAACAACAATGATCAGCAGCGATAAAACGCCGACCGACAACATTTGCTGAACCAGTAAACCAAATCGCGCCAGTACTGCAGGGATGCCCGTTAAAATGTGATAAAGGAAAATATGCCCGCGCCCTAGACGCTCAAACGTACCTAAACCCCATTTTCCCAAATTGCGTATTACCGAGATCATCAAACAGCCCTTCCTTGTTCATTCCCAGCCAAAAGATCATCAGCATACTGCACACCAGGATAATGAAACGGCACCGGACCATCAGGTAGACCCTGCATAAACTGTTTGACCCAATCAGAATCAGTTTCAGCCAACTCCTGTGGTGTGCCATGTCCCACAACGCGACCTTCTGACAGGACGTAGATATCATCCGCAATTGTTGCGGTTTCCTGTACGTCGTGCGATACCACTATGCTGGTCAGACCGAGTGCATCATTAAGTAAACGAATGAGCTGTACAATCACCCCCATTGAAATAGGGTCTTGGCCAGTAAAAGGCTCATCGTAAAGAATCATCATCGGGTCAAGTGCGATAGCACGCGCCAGAGCAACACGCCGTGCCATGCCACCTGATAGTTCACTAGGCATAAGATCTCGCGCATTTCGCAGGCCGACAGATTCCAGCTTCATCAAGACCATGTCACGGATCATCGGTGCTGGCATGTTGGTGTGTTCACGAATCGGAAAGGCGACGTTATCGAATACACTGATATCTGTCAGCAAGGCGCCACTTTGAAACAACATGCCGATACGTTTACGCAATTCATAAAGCTGAGAAATCTTAAGCTTGGGAACCTCGAGTCCATTGACTTCGATGCTGCCGCTATCTGGACGAAGTTGACCACCGATAAGGCGCAATAGGGTCGTTTTACCGGTACCGCTGGGACCCATGATCGCAGTGACCTTACCCCGACGAATATCGAGATCAACGCCATCAAAGATTTTTCGATTCCCACGTGAAAAGTGCAGACCTCTTATTCGCACCAGCACATCATCTGAATTATTATTCATGGTTACCAAGCAATACGCCCATTATTGTTCTTAATCCGGCTAAAACCGAACGCTTTTATGTGTCCCATTATAACAGGGTTGGTCAAGCTCATACATTCACGGTTAACCTAACGCCTTGTATTCGATCTTATTACGCACCCAGTAGTTCCGCAATCATTTGGGTATTTCTCATTGCCTCTAACACAGGCTGTTTGTCGACAAAAATAACATCAAGGCGCTTATCTGCAAACGCTAACGCCAATTCAAGCTGTTCACGCATCACCGCAAGATCCTTAAACCCTGCTGCGCTATCAATTAATACCAACTCCATTGATTTATCACTTGCCAGCTCAACAAAGCCCTGAAAAAGGCCTTTTCCCTGAGGCAACGCCGCAAACAAGCGCGTATCCAACGCCGTTGCCGATGCTTGCCAATCTTCGGCAACGCCCTTCAAACAAACCAGCCCGGTTACTTTATCGACAATCTCACTAAAATGATCGGGTAACGCTTGCACCATCTCCGGTAGCTCTAAATAGAGGTGGAAATCATCTTCTGTATCTTCCAACCCTTCTTCTAGCGCGTCAACCGACTCACACCACTGTCCCCAGGGAATCAGTAAGGTATTAAATTCATTGGCATAAAAACCAAGTCGCCATTCATCCGGTATATCGTCTGGATAGTACGACGCCAGCCAATGTTCATGCAACCAACCACGTGCACCAACGACTAAATCAGCCAACTGTTGCTTTGAATCACTACCACCAGTCACGTTCGCCACCTAAATCTTTTGACAGTTTGAGCAGGACTATCCATTATTCAGACTCATCAGGCAAATTAACTTTTCTGTAAAATATGAGCGACATCATTCCTTTTCGTAAACCTTCGCTAAAAGAAAAGCATCGAGGTAATACCCTGTGCCGCAATGGCCTGCATAAATGGATCGTCGTCAATGAGCGTCGTTTCGATGTAAAACAAGGTCAATTAGTCACTGAGTTTAAATGCAGCCGATGTAGTAAAACACGCACCAAGTTCATCTAGCTTCTTAAAGATATCATCTTCGGTGTCGATAGGAAGTAAGGCGAACGACATACATTTTGTCGGTTATATACTACATTCAGAAAATGATAAGCATTCGACCTCTTTATTCAAGCTAACAGCTTGATTTGACGAGTTGAAAATGACATTATCGCGTTTATGATATTGGCTAAACAAATTTCTGCCCCCATTATTTGTTGTGGTAATGCAACAAATCTTAATTAAATAAGGATGAACCCTTAACACGCTTAAGGTCATGCGGTAATAACAAACAATGAAAACACACGCTAAAAAATATTCTTTAATCGCCAGTTTACTATTAAGTTTTTCTTTACTAAGTGGCTGCGCAACTATCCATGGTGAAACCGACCCGGAAGATCCACTCGAGTCATTTAACCGCGCGATGTACAGCTTTAATGACACGCTCGACCAAGCCGTATTGAAACCAGTCGCGCAAGGCTATAACGCAGTGTTACCCTCACCTGTTAACAAGGGCGTTAGCAATTTCTTTAACAACCTTGAAGATATTGTTGTCGTCTTTAATGACCTGCTGCAATTCAAGTTTGAACAAGCGCTCACTGATACTGCGCGTGTTTTCTTTAATTCCACTATTGGTATATTCGGTTTAATTGATGTTGCTAGTGGCATGGACATGCCAAAGCACAATGAAGACTTTGGCCAAACCCTTGGTTACTGGGGTGTTGATCCGGGTGCCTACATTGTTTGGCCTTTCTTTGGTCCTAGCGGTGTGCGCGATACCGTTGGCTCTATTACCGATGCATACGTAAACCCTCTTTACGATATTGAGCCAGTGGGTACGAAAAACGCCCTATTAGTCGTCAATGTCGTAGACACACGAGCAGGCTTACTCAGTGCCAGTAAAATCCTCAAGGAAGCCGCATTAGATCCATACTTATTCGTGCGTGACGCTTATTTACAGCGACGTCAGAACCTCGTTTATGACGGTAATCCACCAAAACTCAAATTTGATGAATAAGCCCTGACCCTTCTGGACGAAGATATGGGTCCTCATGGAACCCCTAGGGTTCCTTGGGCTTGTTAGCTATCCACCTTTCTCTCCAAATCGCTATTTAGCCAATTTTCATGCATTTTCGACGCATTTAACAACAATTACCCTCTTTAATTAAAGTTTTACTTGGCCTGAGAGGTATAATCACTGACAATAGCACCGCATATCCACTCACTCACAAACAAATGAAAGTATCCTAAACTTATGTTGCTATCTATTTTCGCCATCATTGCTGGCTTTGGCTTATTAATTTGGGGAGCAGACCGCTTTGTTATTGGCGCATCAGCCACCGCGCGTAATCTTGGCGTTTCACCACTCATCATCGGCCTAACCATTGTCGGATTTGGTACGTCCGCACCTGAAATGTTGGTGTCTGGACTAGCCGCCTGGTATGGCAACCCCGGTATTTCGGTCGGTAATGCCATTGGTTCCAATATTACGAATATTGGCCTGGTACTGGGTGTGACCGCTTTGCTGTTCCCGGTCACTGTTAATTCCGGCATTTTGCGCCGCGAATTCCCCGTGTTATTCATCTTTATGATGCTCGCACTTTGGCTAATGTCAGATAACTATCTCAGCTGGTGGGATGGCCTCATCCTCATTAGTGGTATGTTTGCCATGATCACCTGGGTTGTCATGATCGGCCTGCGCAGCCGTACATCGGATCCAATGAAAACCGAATTTGAAGACGAACTTTCTGACAATATGTCGAGCCTTAAAGCCACATTCTGGTTACTTGTGGGAATAGTGGTATTGTTGGCGGGTTCACGTGCTGTGGTCTGGGGGGCTACTGAAATTGCCCTTGCCCTGGGCATTAGCGATCTTGTGATTGGCTTAACCATTATCGCCATTGGTACGAGTTTGCCTGAACTGGCAGCCACTATCATGTGCGTTTACAAAGACGAACATGATATCGCCATTGGTAACATTGTCGGCTCAAATATGTTTAATCTGCTTGGCGTATTAGGGCTGCCAGGACTCATCCACCCATTCGCTTTTCCTGGCGAAACGCTTAGTCGTGACTTTGGTCTTATGGTCTTGCTTACCATCGCGCTCTTTATCATGTCATACGGATTCAAGGGAGTAGGTCGCATTAACCGGTTCGAAGGCGGCATCCTCTTCGCCAGCTGGTGTGGCTATATGGGCTGGATCTATGTCGCAAGTGTGTAATTGCCATTCATTCGAGTCCTAGTGCTATACTCTATAAAAATTAATATTTTCCCTCGAATCAAATACTCATGAATGATGAAACTTTACGTAAAATGGGCTTGGCTGTCATTGAGGCTGAAGCTCGTGCTGTTCAATCCCTCGGCGAACGCTTAGACGAAGACTTTAACCGCGCATGCCATGCCATGCTGGAATGCTCAGGACGCATCATCGTCATTGGCATGGGCAAATCAGGTCACATTGGTGGCAAGATAGCGTCCACACTTGCCAGCACTGGTAGTCCTGCATTCTTCATCCATCCGGGTGAAGCAGCCCATGGCGACTTCGGCATGATAACCGCAGATGACGTCATTGTTGCTGTGTCTAATTCTGGCGAAACAGATGAAATCATCACGCTCTTGCCACTTATTAAACGCCTCGGCGTGCCACTCATCGCACTATGTGGCAAACGTCATTCCTCCCTGGGGGATGCCGCTACTTGTTATATTGATATCAGCGTTGACGAAGAAGCCTGCCCCCTCAATCTTGCCCCCACATCGAGTACCACTGTCACATTGGTGATGGGCGATGCACTCGCCATTGCGCTGCTAGAAGCACGTGGATTTAATGAACGGGACTTTGCACGCTCACATCCGGCTGGTCGACTTGGTCGTCGCTTACTACTACACGTTAACGACGTCATGCATACTGGTGAAAACATGCCTGTCGTAGACACCTCCGTAACGTTGAGTGATGCGCTGCTTGAAATGACGCGTAAAGGCCTGGGCATGACTGCTGTTATTGATGCGCAACAAAAACTGTGTGGTGTTTATACTGATGGCGATCTACGCCGAACACTTGATACTGGTGCCGATGTACACAACACACCTATTGCCGACTGCATGAGCAAAAAATTCACCTGTATCCAGGGTGGTCAACTTGCTGAAGAAGCGCTACTCACCATGCAAAAGAAAAAAATAAACGGTCTCTTAGTTGTCGATGCCGACAACACTCTCATTGGCGTACTCAACATGCATGATTTGTTACGCGCTGGCGTTGTCTAACCTAAGGAATACATCATGAAGGATATTCTCGAACGTGCTGCTCAAGTAAAACTAGTCATCTTTGATGTCGATGGTGTCCTCACCGACGGCAGTCTGTTTCTTGGTGATGATGGTCTTGAATACAAGGCGTTTAACTCACGTGATGGCCACGGCATGAAAATGCTCCAAAAGTCTGGTGTAACAATTGCGATTATTACAGGCCGCACCTCAAAGGTTGTTGAATACCGTATGCAAAGTCTTGGTATTGAACACGTCTACCAGGGTCAACTCGATAAACGCATCGCCTTTGCTGAGTTACTGGAAGAACTCAAGTTAAAAACAGATGAAGTTGCCTATGTTGGAGATGATGTCGTTGATCTCCCTGTTATGAGTAGAGTCGGCTTAGCCATCGCTGTTCAAGATGCACATGCAATGGTGCTAAAACATGCCCATTGGCAAACACCTAGTTGTGGTGGACGAGGTGCAGGTCGTGATGTTTGCGAAATGCTCATGGAAGCACGTGGCGTATTACAAGAAGAACTCGATAGCTATTTGCAATGAATTTGCGCATGCTCGTAATCATTACGGTTTTGCTCGGCCTTTCCGGCCTGGCCATTTGGTTGCAGCAAAGCAGTGGTAAACAGAGCAGTAACGTCAGCCCACCAACGGTGTCCCAAAAACACAGCCCTGACTACTTTATGGAAGATTTCACTCTCACCAGCATGAATGAAAAAGGCACTCCAAATTCAATTCTCGTTTCATCGAAAATGCTTCATTACCCTGACGATGACAGTACCGAACTTGATGCGCCTTTCATGACAATGTTTGGGGAAATAGGTAAACCATGGAAAATAAAAGCCGATCGTGGTTGGGTCTCTGGCAATAACGAACTGATTTTGCTTAGTGGCAATGTCCGTATTGATCGTCTCAGTGGCCCTAACAATCGACCCGTAAAACTGTTAACTAACAAGCTACGTATTCACCCTGAATCAGATTTCGCCGAAACCGATCAGCCTGTTACTATGGTCAGTGACAAACGACATACCTCCGCGATTGGCATGCGTGCTTATATTCGTGAGGGCAAACTGCAATTACTGGACGATGTGCGTGTTAACTATGAAAAATAATCCTGCCCTTTTAGCTCTAATCGTCTCCTGCTTATTGCCGTTACAGGCCGTTGCGCTAAGTACCGACAGTGAACAGCCAATGAATATTGAAGCGGATCGTGTCGATATTGATGACGAAAAAGGCTCTAATATTTTTCGTGGCAACGTGAAAATTACACGTGGCAGTATCCGCATCAATGGTGACAAAGTTATTGTTTATCGAAATAAAGAAAAAAACCTCGATAAAATTCACATCACTGGTAAGCTTGCGCATTTTCAACAAACACCCGACAATAAAAACGTTCCGGTTATTGCCGAAGCAGAAGAACTTTTTTACGACGCTATAAAAGAAATTTTGATAATGCGTCGCAATGGCAAAATCGTTCAGGGCGGTGATACCTTTACCGGCGAGCATATTATTTACGATTCAAAACGCGACAAGATTACTGCCAAGCAAGCAAAATCATCTACTGGCACAAAAAACGGTAAGGGTCGCGTCCATATCACCATACAACCAAAGAACAAGACTAAAAAATGACCACCCTACGTGCAGAGAACCTGACCAAGCAATACCGTGCACGCACGGTTGTCGATGCTGCCTCGTTACATGTTAATAGTGGTGAAGTCGTTGGACTACTCGGTCCCAATGGTGCGGGTAAAACAACCTGTTTTTATATGATCGTTGGCCTGATTCAGGCCGATACAGGTGATATCGAGCTGAACGAAGCAACCATTAGTCGCCTGCCGATGCATGAACGTGCGCGCAAAGGCATTGGCTATTTACCGCAAGAAGCCTCGATTTTCCGAAAATTAAGCGTTGAAGAGAACATTAAAGCTATTTTGCAAACCTTACCCGGTATTTCTGCTGAACAAGTTGAAATAGAAACCGAGGAATTACTTCAAGAATTACACATTACCCACATCCGCCATAATATTGGCATGAGCCTGTCTGGCGGTGAGCGACGTCGGGTTGAAATTGCACGTGCTTTAGCCACTCGACCACATTTCATCCTGCTCGATGAACCCTTTGCCGGCGTCGACCCGCTCTCGGTGGTAGATATTAATTCCATAATCAAACACTTGCGTGAAATCGGCATTGGCGTACTTATTACTGACCATAACGTAAGTGAAACACTCAAAGTGTGCGAACGTGCCTACATCATGAATGAAGGCACCATTATTGCCGAAGGCAGACCCAAAGACCTGCTCCAGAACCAACAGGTGAAAGATGTCTATCTTGGCCACCATTTTACGCTTTGACAGATATTTATCTGTACTGGCATAAATTTTGCGCTAGAATGTAGGTAACACCTTTTTGTTAGTTTCAAGAGAAAGATTCAACGATTCATGAAACAGTCAATCCAGCTAAAGCTGGGCCAGAACTTAACCATGACACCGCAGCTGCAGCAGGCGATACGCTTGTTACAGTTGTCTTCGCTAGAGCTGAGCAGTGAGATCCAGGATGCACTGGAAAGTAACCCAATGCTTGAAGTCAGCGAACCGGATGAGCCCGATGTAAATTCAAATAACGACGCTTCCCCACTCAAAGAGAAAGCCAGTGCAAGTGACGATATCGCTGCTGCAGATACTGACAAAGCCATGGCACAATCTGAAATTCCCGACGAATTACCAGTTGATACATCTTGGGAAGATGTTTACGAGCCCACTAATTACCAGTCTCTATCTGGCCCGGCATCCGGTAGTGGCCCCTTCAACGATCGTGAAGTAGATATTAGCAGTTATGATTCTGAGAACCTTCATGATCATCTTACCTGGCAAATGAGCCTGACCCCATTCAGTGATACCGATATACAAATTGCGATCGCGATCATTGATGCCGTCACTGAAGACGGTTACTTCACAACGCCAATAGAAGATATTTACGAAAGCCTCATCGCTGATATTCCCGAGCTTGAACACGATGAGATTGAGGCCGTACTACGTCAAATACAAAATTTTGAACCTGCTGGCATCGCTGCACGTGATCTGGGGGACTGCCTATACTTGCAACTGGGGCAACTGGAAGCCACCACGCCACATCGTGAGCTGGCAATAAAACTTGTTAAAAACCATCTTGATCTATTAGCTGGGCACGATTACACCCAACTCATGCGAAAAATGAAATTAACCGAAACAGAACTTCAGGAAGTTGTTAATTTAATTCGCTCACTCAACCCTCGACCTGGTAGTCAAATATCTAGCCAAAGAACAGAATACATTGTGCCTGATGTCTATGTGCGAAAAATAAAAGGGGTTTGGAAAGTGGAACTTAACCCAGAGGTTGCCCCAAAATTAAATATAAATAATACCTATGCCAACCTGATACGCCGTGCCGACAACAGCACGGATAATAATTACCTCAAAGACAATTTACAGGAAGCGCGTTGGCTAATTAAGAGTCTACAAAGTCGTAATGAAACCTTATTAAAAGTGACAACCTGTATTGTTGAAAGACAACGGGGATTTCTCGAGCATGGTGAAGAAGCCATGAAAGCACTGGTGCTGCATGATATTGCTGAAACCGTAGAAATGCATGAGTCGACTATTTCCCGGGTCACAACACGAAAATATTTACACACCCCAAGAGGAATCTTTGAATTAAAGTATTTTTTCTCTAGCCATGTTAGCACCGCAAGTGGCGGAGAATGTTCATCAACCGCGATTCGTGCTCTTATCAAGAAACTGATTGCAGCTGAAGAACCAAAAAAGCCATTGAGCGATAATAAAATTGCCTCAATACTGGCTCAACAGGGTATCAATGTTGCCCGCCGTACGGTTGCCAAGTACCGCGAAGCAATGTCGATTCCACCTTCCAATGAGCGTAAGCGCCTTATGTAGGCCAGCCAAAATATGGAGTATATTTATGCAAATTGACATTACTGGACATCACGTTGACATCACTGATTCTATGCGTAATTACGTCAATACAAAGTTCGAACGCCTAAAGAGACACTTTGATAACGTAACGGATACTCACGTTATTCTCTCTGTCGAAAAACTCCGCCAGAAAGCGGAAGCAACGATTCATATCAAAGGCCATAATATCTTTGCTGATGCTACCAATGAAGATATGTATGCTGCCATTGATAGCCTGACGGATAAGCTCGATCGGCAAATTAAAAAACACAAAGAGAAAGACTCTAATCACCACCGTGCAGACGGCGGCTTAAAGAATCAACCGCTACAAGAAGCTGAATAATAGAACTTAAGGGATTAATAGGGTTTATGAACATAATCGACATCCTTTCGCCAGATTGCATAGCAAATACAATTAGTATTTCCAGCAAAAAACGCGCGTTAGAAAAACTAGCTGAGATTATTACTAGCAAGAACCCTGATATCACCGAAGAAGAAATATGTGAAAGCCTGGTCTCGCGAGAACGTCTTGGTAGTACCGGGATAGGCCATGGTGTCGCCATTCCACATGGACGTGTACAAACTGGCGGAAAATCGATCGGCGTCTTTTTACAGCTGAAAGACGCCATTGATTTTGATGCCATTGATAATAAACCGGTTGATTTGATTTTTGGATTACTTGTTCCCAAAGACTCTACTGATGAACACCTGCAAGTACTTGCTAAACTCGCTAGCTTATTTAGTGATGAAGACATATGTGACAAAATACGGCAAGCCAAAGACCCTAACGAAATACATAAATTAATTACTGAATGGCAAACAACAACAAACTAATATGATTACCTCCATTGCTGTCAATGAACTATTTGAGACACATCGAGATAAATTAACGCTCGAACATATTGCAGGTAATGATGGTAAAGATCGCTATATTCAATTTGAGGACGCACAACTTTCCGTAGCAGATGTCCCCGATATTTCGTTCGTTGGGCACATGAATTTTATTCATCCCCATCGAATTCAAGTAATTGGCTACCGCGAAACCGAATACCTGGATAGTCTGTCCAGGAGCAAACGAGACAGTGCTATTCAAGGACTCTATGATGGCGATCCTTTATGTATCATTGTTGCGAACAGCATTCCAGCCTCCGCTGAATTAATAGCGCATTCGAACACCAGTGGCATACCTTTATATGCATCACTGCAAAATAGTCAGTTTATCGTTAACCATTTGCAATACTACTTGTCACATACCCTCGCTAACCGGATAACCTTACACGGTGTTTTTCTTGAAGTGAATGGTATTGGTATTTTATTAACGGGTGAAAGTGGTGGCGGTAAAAGCGAGTTGGCACTCGAATTAATTAGTCGTGGTCATCGACTCATCGCTGACGATGCACCAGAATTTTCACGCGTGGCCCCAGATACACTGAGTGGTGAATGCCCCGAACAACTCAAAGATTTTCTTGAGGTACGCGGGCTTGGCATTTTAAATATACGCGCAATGTTTGGTGATAATACGATTAAAGATACTAAATATCTTCGGCTTATCATGCAACTAGAAGAAATGAGTGAAGAACAATTACTACAAATTGATCGTTTACGTGGTAGTCATCAATTAAAAAACATACTCGGTGTTGACGTCGAGCAAATTACGATTCCTGTCGCACCAGGACGAAATTTAGCAGTGCTCGTTGAGATTGCAATACGTAACCACATTCTGTCATATAAGGGATATAATGCAGCGGAAAGTTTTATTCAGCGTCAGCATGAGTTCATTAAAAAAAATAGCCGCATAGATAACGAGTAAGGTTCAAATTTAATAATGGCTGTCAATTTATTTATTATCACTCACGACAATATTGGTGCATCGCTAGTTGATACTGCCACGTCTATGCTAGGTGTAACCCCCTTGCACATAGATACAATCGGCGTCACTAAAAATGACAACCCAGACGTCATATTGGAGCAAGCAAAAGCATTAATTCCAAAACATGCTGACACACTGGTGTTGACTGACATGTACGGTTCAACACCAAGCAATATAGCCTGCCATCTCCAGGAACATGCATCGGTAAAGATCGTAAGTGGTATTAACCTACCCATGCTAGTGAGAATACTGAACTATCCTAGACTGGAGCTTGATGAGCTTGTTAATAAAGCACTAAGCGGCGGCAAAGATGGGGTACTAACTTGTAAAATGGGGCATCCTCAATGACAGATATGGCCGTTACCATTGTTAATAAACTTGGCTTACACGCCCGTGCTGCTGCTAAATTTGTCACGCTTGCATCTTCATTTAACAGTGATATTCAATTGTCGCGTGGTAGTCAAGTTGTCAATGGCAAAAGCATCATGGGTGTCATGATGCTTGCTGCCGCCAAAGGCACTCAATTAACATTACGTATCAGTGGCGAAGATGAAGCTGATGCATTCAATCAGTTAAGTGAACTAATTGAAAATAAATTTGGTGAAAATGAATAGGGAGTTTCAATGAGCCTAGCACTTTCAGGGACAGGTGTATCTCGCGGTATAGCGCTTGGTAAAGCGCATATATTACGCCGTGGGCAAATTGAGATACCTGAATATGTTGTTCCAGAGAAATTTGTTAGCGATGAAATTACTCGGTTAAAAAAGGCATTACTAACTGCCAGCACACAACTGAAAGCCATTCGCAAACATATCCCGGAAAACACACCTGCAGATATTGGCTCATTCATTGATGCCCATTTATTAATGATCCAGGATTCCATGCTTAGTGATGAGCCCATCAAAATGATTCAGCAACAGCAGTGCAATGCTGAGTGGGCACTCAAACAGCAACGCGACTTATTGATTCAAGTATTTGATGCAATGGAAGACCCCTATCTGCGTACACGAAAAGATGATATTGATCACGTTGTAAACCGCGTACTCGGACTATTACTTGACGAATCAGCCCATGCCAGCGATGTTGATAGCCGCTTAAAAGGTGCCATATTAATTGCCGATGACCTAAGCCCTGCCGATACAGTACTCATGCAACATTTTGGCATAGCTGGCTTTATTACTGAGTATGGCGGCCCAACATCACATACCTCTATTCTTGCTCGCGGTCTTGGCGTACCTGCCATTGTTGGTTTACACAATGCCCGTGGGTTTTTAAAAGAAAATGAAGATATTATTATTAATGGCCGACTCGGGACTGTACTTGCAGATGTTGATGAAAATACCGCCCGCTATTACCGCCGTCGCCAACGCGAAGAAAGAAAGCGGCTAAACGAACTCAAAGCACTCAAAGGTAAACCCGCTATAACCAGCGACGCTCACACTATTCGTTTACATGCAAATATAGAATTACCAGAAGATATCCCGGCCGTACGCAAGATCGCCGCAGAAGGTGTTGGCCTCTACCGCACTGAATTTTTATACATGAACCGTGATGATTTTCCATCTGAAAATGAGCAGTACAGCGTATACAAAAAGGTCATCAAGGCACTAAAAGGGGCTCCTGTCACTATCCGTACCTTTGATCTCGGTGCAGATAAACAAGTTGATGGTGCTACATCTAGCACCCAGGCAGGCACAAATCCAGCGCTCGGCCTTCGTGCTGTACGGCTTTGCTTACGTGATACCGAAATGTTTATGCCTCAACTCCGTGCCATTTTACGTGCCTCCGTACATGGCCCGGTGCGCATCATGATCCCAATGTTATCCAACCTAACGGAATTACATCAGGTTAAACAACTGATTGACGATGCAAAACTTGAATTAGATCGCGAAGGGAAAAAATATGCCGATGTCATCCCCCTGGGCGGCATGATCGAGATACCTGCGGCTGCACTCTCCGCTAACCAATTCGCCAAACAACTCGATTTTCTTTCGATTGGTACCAATGATCTTATCCAGTACACCTTGGCGATTGATCGGATTGACGATGAGGTAAGCTATCTCTACGAGCCATTACACCCTGCCGTGTTACAACTTATTCACATGTCAATACGAGCAGCAAACAAGGCCAAAATACCTATTTCAATGTGTGGTGAAATGGCAGGAGATCCTTATTTTACCCGTCTACTACTTGGATTCGGATTACGAGAGTTCAGTATGCACCCTTCTGCATTGCTCGAGGTAAAGCGAGTTATTAACAGCAGCGACACACGGCAATGCGAAAAACCTGCGCGTAAAGCACTCAATAGCGCCCGCCAAAGCGATGTTGAGAAGATCGTTAACCGCTTGAATATTGGTATTGATAGTTAAATCACCGTCAAATTGGTTTTATTTTCGCATTTCACGACCTACATCACGTGCAAGCCCCGCCGTTGAAGGCTAGAATGTCTAAAGCATAACGGTCGGTTGCAGAAGCGGAAATATCAGGCATGGTCGAGAATACACAAGAAGAACAAACACTCACTCGACTACAGCAATTTAGCCGGGTATTACAAAGCGGTACCTTGCAGCAATTAAAATTGATGTTAAATGGCCTGTTTCCCGCTGAAATCGCCCACCTACTTGAGTCTTTCCCGCGTGAAAAGCGAGAATTTGTTTGGGAGTTGGTTGAACCCGAACTACAAGGTGACGTACTTCTCGACGTCAATGACGATATCCGTGAACACCTGATTGAACAAATGGAAACGTCCGAACTGGTTGCTGCCTCAGAAGGCCTTGAAGTTGACGATCTTGCTGACTTTATTCAGGATCTACCCGATACCGTCATGCAACTTGTGCTGCAATCAATGGGCAGCCAAGATCGACAACGTCTCGAACGCATCCTCTCTTATCCAGAGGATACTGCCGGTGGACTAATGAACACCGACACAATTACACTACGCCCCAATAACACGATTGATGTGGTGCTTCGTTACCTGCGGCGCAGTCGCAGCAGCATCCCTGCGATGACTGATAACCTCTATGTAGTCGATCGAAATAATAAATACCTAGGGCAAGTGCCACTCACCGATTTATTAACCCGTGAACCTAGCATGCCCGTTGGTGAGTTAATGAATACCGAACTTCACGGTATATCAGCCGACATGTCTGATAAAGACGTCGCCACCTTATTTGAACACCGTGAACTGGTATCCGCGCCCGTCGTCAATGACGATAATGAACTACTTGGCCGTATCACGATTGATGATGTCATCGACGTCATTCGTGAAGATGCCGAACACTCCCTGATGAGTATGGCCGGCTTGAGTGAAGAAGATGATATGTTTGCACCCGCAGTGACAAGTACTCGGCGCCGTTCGCTCTGGCTGGGTACTAACCTCATCACAGCCTTGCTTGCCTCCTGGGTGATTGGTCAATTTGGTGCCACGATCGAAAAGCTTGTTGCCCTAGCCATCCTTATGCCTATTGTCGCTAGCATGGGTGGTATTGCGGGCAGTCAAACACTCACCATCGTTATTCGTGCAATGGCACTGGGTCAAATTGGAGCCAGTAATGCCGGAAGGCTGATTGTTAAAGAGCTTTCTGTCGGCATACTCAATGGACTCGTTTGGGCATTCATAATCGCAGTGATTACCTTTTTTTGGTTTGAGAATCTACAACTCGGAATTATCATTGGCGCCGCTATTATTGTAAACCTGGTAACCGGCGCCCTTGCGGGTGCAACCATACCGCTTGTCTTAAAAAAACTGGGTGCCGATCCTGCGCTGGGTGGTGGTGTTGTGCTAACAACCATCACCGATGTGATTGGCTTTCTCGCGTTTCTTGGACTTGCTGCACTATTTATTACTTAAGAAAATAATTCAATCGACAAAAACAACTTTCATTGCTCATGTTTTAATTGTGCTCAGGGAAATTAAACTATACTCTGTGAAAATACACAATAATAAAAAAGGTGTAGTTGGATATGCTTGCAAATAATAACTTAGGAGCCTTATCTAGACATTATATTATTCTAGTATTTTTCCATTTTTTTCTTATATATATGGTGCTTGGTTCAGGAAAAAGTTCTTTCTTTAATGCATATTTTATTTCCAACTTAGAAATTATATTTATTGTTAGCTACACCTTATTAAATCTAACGAAAATATCTCAGCTATCCTCATATATTAAAGAACATCGGTCAACACTTATTATATTAATGTTATGGGTATTCAGCGTACTATATTCTTACTTTTCCTCTCCTCTATATACAGAGCAAAATACTTATATGTCATCGCGGTTGTTACAAACTTTTACGCATGTAGCTTTATTCTTCACGATATGGCATTACCTAAAAAATACTGAAATCAAGCTTAGTTATCTTTTTTATACTATCGTATTCTCTACTGTACTGGTTGCCATTTATTTTTACTACTACTGGATTAATAGCATGGGATTTGGCTTTGGTGAAACCTTAAATGATCCCCCCTTAAATAGTCATGTACGTCATACCGGCTATCAAGTAGGAGCTGCCTTAAGTTTCTTTTTCATTTTCTTAATCCGTAACTGTATAAAGCAGGATATCACTTTTACGCATATATTAGCTTCAATCTTCTTATGGGGGTTTTTATTCTGGCTGGGTGGTAGGGGAGCTATACTGTCTGCGTTTGTTTCTTTTTTGTGTATTGTATTTATTTTGAAATACAGAAATATAAAATTTAGTAACATAGTAAAAATTACAATGCTATCAATATTGGCAGGAATGCTATTAAGTGAATTGCTTGTTGTCTACCCATGGAATGGCATTATTGACTCCTATCAACGTAGCATTTCAGCTGAATCTATTACTCAATTATCAACCGGACGAATAACTATATGGATCGCTGCACTTGAATCGCTTAAAGGTAATTTTATATTCGGCTTAGGACCACAAGGGTTTTACCTAATGGAAAATACAATTAAAGGGCTCGTCCAACCCCATAATGTTTTTATACAGTTTCTTGTTGAGTGGGGAATCGTTGGCACAAGTTTATTTTTATTGTTATTAATTAAAGCGACATGGGCTGGTATTAAACTTCATATACTAAATAAGGATAACTATATATCACCAACAGCATTAGCTGCTGGTGCCGTTATCTGTACCCTCAGTGTTAATGCCTTAACAGATGGAACCTATTACCACCCACAACCATCGGTCTATCTTGCCATTGCGTTTGCAATATGGGTGCTCCCTGCAATGGATGCTGATGTTCATCAAAAAAAATCAGAATGACAGCCTACGAACTATTCACCTGCAACGGTCATTTCTTCTAAAAGTATGGAACCCGTTCGCGTGCTACGGCGTAGATCAACATCATTGCCCACGGCAACAATGTTTTTATACATATCATTAAGATGGCCCGCAATCGTGATCTCCGAAACCGGGTATTGAATCTCGCCTCCTGCAACCCAGAAACCTGCTGCACCACGCGAATAATCGCCCGTCACACCATTTACAGCCGAACCCATTAATTCTGTTACCAGTAAACCCGTATCCATTTCTTTAAGTAACCCCTGCGCATCCAGTTCACCCGGTTCGAGCGTTAAGTTATGTACGCCACCTGCGTTACCGGTAGTTTTTAAATCTAACCGACGTGCCGAATAACTATCCAATACATAACCCTGTAGAACACCACTCGTCACCAAATCACGAGGACGTGTTGTTACGCCTTCATTATCAAATGGTGCGCTGCCCAATCCACCGAGCAGATGGGGTTGCTCGTGAAGGCGAATATGATCCGCAAATACCTGATCACCAACACGATCCAACATAAAAGAGGCCTTACGGTATAGACTACTACCACGCACTGCCGACACAAAGTGTCCCAATAGACTCGCCGCTACATCCGCCGCAAAAAGAATCGGTGCTGTGCGAGTACTGAGCCGCTGCGCACCTAATCTCGATAACGTCCGCTCGGCAGCTTTATGACCGATACTGGCCATCTCCTCAAGCGTGTCTGCCTTACGTGCCGAGCTATACCAATAATCTCGCTCCATACCGCTATCATCTTCCGCAATCACTGCGCAGCTGGCGCTGTGATAACTGCTGGCGTAACCATCAAGGAAACCATGACTATTACCATAGACACGCAGGCCAGTATGGCTTGATATTGAGCCACCTTCAGAATTCTTTATGCGTGTGTCATATTCCAATGCGGCTGCTTCACACTCGATGGCCAGTTCTATTGCCGCACTCGTGTCAATTTGCCAGGGATGATTCATTTTGAGATCAAGAAACTCAGTGGCGAGATCTGCTTTATCGGCAAGCCCAGCGCATTTGTCTTCGGCGGTGTACCGCGCTATATCACAAGCTGCCTGCACGGTGCTACGTATCCCCTTTTCCGACGTATCGGTTGTGCTAGCCGAGCCCTTACGATTACCAAAATACACCGTAATACCCAGGCCATTATCACGATTATGTTCTACTGTTTCGACCTCACCCATTCTCGCAGTAACACAGAAACCCGTTTCAGCGCTAATCACTGCCTCGGCGGCACTCGCACCTGAAGATTTCGCTATCTCAATTGCATGCGCAATGGTCTTTTCCAACTCAGTTTTAGCGGGTAGCCCTGTACCGGCGGTTTCTACTGCAAGTTGATTCATCTCATTATTTCCCATTTATTTGCCTACAAGCCATACCAAAAGCTTATAATGGTCATTGGTAAAACTAACATGACTACATACTATGTCTGATAACGACGAATTTATTGATAATCGCCCACCAAGCAAATCTCAGCGCAAACGCGATATGCATGCGCAATTTGATTTAGGCAAGGCATTAGTCGAACTACCTACTAGCCAGTTAAAAAAACTGTCCCTCGATGAATCTTTATTCGACGCCATCGAGACATGTAAAAATATTCGTCAACATGGTGCTCGGAAGCGTCAGCACAAACTCATTAGCAAACTGCTCAGTGATGCTGACACTGATGCCATTAAAACAGCTGTTGACGGTTTTCAGGCTCCTCAACGTGAAGCTGTTGCCGAGCTCCACGCCATTGAAGACTGGCGCGACCGTCTCATAACTGAAGACGATGAAGCCTTAACTGAATTTATCAGTCAGTTTCCGGCGGCAGATCGACAACAGCTTCGCCAGATATTACGTAATGCAAAACAAGTCAAATCAGCTGATAGAAGCAAACGCGCCAAGCGTGAATTATTTCAACTCATTCGCGAGCTGTTCGGGACCAAAACCGACTAGCCTGGTTTTTATTTTTCATCCTCAAGCCAACACGCTTCTACTTGCTCGTTAAAATGCACATTAATAAGTTTATAAGGATGCTCCTGATTCTTCGGATTCGTTTTAATCAACATCATATGTTCGGCTGCCCATTTATTGCTCAATCGGTGAAAACCCTTGTAAACTTTAAAACAAGCACCGTCTTCCAGACAAACGACCCCACCACCGTCTTTAACCGTTTTTATAACATGTCCCTGTTTCAATCCTGGGTATTCAGCCATCTTAACCAGCCGTACCACCAACGGTGATACCATCAATACGTAAGGTCGGTTGTCCAACGCCTACCGGGACACTTTGACCTTCCTTGCCACAGGTACCTACCCCCGCATCAAGCTCAAGGTCATTGCCGATCATGCTAATACGATTCATGACATCTGGGCCGTTACCTATTAATGTTGCGCCCTTAACCGGCGCAATCACTTTTCCCTTTTCAATAAGATAGGCTTCACTGGCCGAAAACACGAATTTGCCGGAGGTGATATCAACTTGCCCACCCGCAAAATTAACTGCGTAAAGACCATTATCAATCGATGCAATAATTTCTTCCGGTTCACGATCACCCGCCAGCATATAAGTATTGGTCATCCTCGGCATAGGCAAGTGCCCATACGATTCACGACGACCATTGCCGGTAGATTCAACGCCCATCAAGCGGGCATTCATTTTGTCTTGCATATAACCTTTCAAAATACCATCTTCAATCAACACGGTTTCTTGTGTTGGTGTGCCTTCATCATCAATATTCAATGAACCACGACGATCTGGCATCGTGCCATTGTCGACCACCGTCACACCCTTAGCCGCAACCTGTTCACCAACGCGACCACTGAATGCAGAACTACCCTTACGGTTAAAATCGCCTTCCAAACCATGGCCTACCGCCTCATGCAACAAGACACCCGGCCAACCCGGACCCAGCACCACGTCCATACTACCTGCCGGTGCCGGTATTGCATCAAGGTTAACCAGCGCTTGACGGACAGCCTCACGCGCAAAATTTTCAGCCGCTGACTGATCTATAAAGTAACCATAACCACGTCGGCCACCACCTCCGTGTCCACCTTGTTCACGCTTACCATCTTGTTCAACGATAACACTCACATTAAGGCGAATCAGTGGGCGAACATCACCCGCCAAGGTGCCATCTGCCGCGGCAACCAGGATCGTATCGTGTGTTGCAGCAAGGCTAACCGTCACCTCCTTAACCCGAGGATCAGCTGCACGAGCAGCGGCATCTGCGGCATGCAGTAACGCGACTTTTTCATCCGCTGTCATACTCGACAGTGGGTCATCAGGAGTATAAAGACTATGCCCCGCGGCTTTACTAAAAGCACGTATCTGCCCTGCGCCACCACTACGTGCAATGGCACGAGCTGCATCAGCGGCTTGACTTAAAGCCGGCAACATAATGGCATCAGAATAGGCAAAGCCGGTTTTCTCACCACTGATTGCACGAACACCAACACCTTGATCAATGTTATAACGGCCATCTTTGACAATACCGTCTTCCAGCGACCATGATTCGTGACGACTTAATTGAAAATAAAGATCAGCTGCATCAACATCATTTTGCATCAGTTGATCGAGTACCTTTTGCAGATCATTTTCAGCTAACCCTGCAGGCACAAGTAACTGACTCTGGGCCAGCTCGAGTGACGTGCTCATGGTAATTTACACGGCATTTTTCGGTGCTCCGTAGCGGGAAAATTCTTACGCACTTTATCAACCTGCTCCTGATCTAAATCAGCAATAATAAAACCAGCACCACTCGGGCTACGGTCAAGCACTTGTCCCCATGGATCAATAATCATTGAATCACCGTGTGTCTCTCGTCCATTAATATGAAAACCACCCTGATCAGCGGCGATAACAAAACACAAGTTTTCAATCGCACGGGCACGCGTTAATGCCTCCCAATGCGCCTTACCGGTTATGGCTGTGAATGCAGACGGTATGGCAATAAATTGCATACCAGCGTCCAGCATATGGCGGAATAACTCTGGAAAACGCAGATCATAACATATTGCGACGCCCATACGACCAAAGGGTGTCTCCACAACAACGACCTCATCACCCGCTTCAGTCGTTTCTGACTCATTGTGGCTTTCGTTACTGGCATCAATGTGCACATCAAAAAGATGAATCTTGTCATAACGCGCAACTCGTTCACCTTTATCGTTAAAAATCAAACAGGCAGAACGAATATGCGTGTCATCACTACCTTGCATAGGCAAGGTACCACCGACGAGCCAAATACCATGTGCGACCGCTTGTTGAGAAAGAAATTTCTGGATCGGGCCATCGCCATCACGCTCTGCTAGCGCCAGGATGTCTTCATCAAGACTCCCCATAAACGCAAAATTCTCGGGCAAGACAACCAATCGCGCGCCCGCAGCAACAGCCTCACCAATCAAGCGCCCGGCTTCAATAAGATTTGAATTAATATTGGGCCCCGACGCCATTTGTATTGCTGCTACTTGAGTCATTATTACTTGCCTATATATAGTTCTATCTGGTCCGGCTCTGCACTGCCCGGCATTAAATCCATTAATTCTGCATCTATACCTAAAGAAATCAACCAAACATAAAGTTCTTCCGCCCAGAGACTACCTTCTTCTCCACCAGGAAAACGAATAACCAGTTTCGCACCGTCCTGTGCTGCCAACAATGCCTGCACCGATGCCCTCACCGCTGGCATCGCCGCGACACTCGCACCACTGCGTGGTCGCGCCCATACATCAGCACTCAATAATTGCAATGACCTATGTGAAGACGAAGCGATAAATGTAGCCGTCGGTTCAGACTCAACTGCCTGAGACGATAGTGCAACAAATAGTAGTGATATTGGCCAGAAATTTTTCATGCGCATTAATCATACTATAGCAAAACAAGAGAAATTTGTTTTAATAATCGAACAAACTATTGACGACTTTCTGTTCGTAAAATAATCATTTTGCTACTCGAACCTCGGCATCAAGCACCACGTTCTCCAGCCTTTCTACCTGGGGATCATCCCATGCACCTGTAACCGTATACTGGTAACGGGTGATATCATCAATGGCCGGACGCAACAATTTATCCAATGCAAACACAACCCCGCCCGCTATCGGGCCACCCAGCAAGGCACCGGCAAGCGGTAAACTGCCGGTTAGATCTGGTGTAACGGTAATAAGCTGATCATAATCGCGCGATGTCAACCCTGTGCGGCCTGATACATCGATCCGTGCGGAAGGGCCATCCAGATATAAATCGGTTGTATAGGCATCACCCTGTTCAATGAAAAATTTACCTTTAATTTCGTCAAAACTAAAACCTTTTTTAAACAAATCACTAAAATCTAGTGTTAGACGGCGTGGCAATGCCTGCAAACTCAACAGACCGAATATACGACCTGCTCCCGGGCTAATATCAAATAACTGTCCTTTATTCATTTTTATTTGCATCGAACCATTTAACGCCCCTACTGAAAATTGCATTGGATTACCAGGCCACTCTAGCTGAGCGGTATGACGACTTTTACTCGTTTCAAAACCGGCCGAGTAACCCAACTCTGTTAACAATGCATTAAAGCGTTTAGTCTTTAATTTTGCAGTTAATCGCGTTATTTGCTCATCATTCTCAACATTCCAACCACCATTGGCAGTCAGTCTTGTATCTGGCCCATCTATTACCAGCTTATTCATCGTCAAGCCATTAGCCGTTTTCGTTGCCGCCATATTCAGTGTACCCAGTTTCGCACCGTCAAAAATAAGCTGATCGATAGACAACGCCAAAGCTGGTAACTTACGCGGATCAAAATAAGTTGGTTCTGTATCACTTTCAATTCGATCCAGTTTGAGAAAAGCTAAACTGGCTTTTACTGAATCAGCGGACATGTCATACGGGATATGAATTTCACCTTTTATTCTGTCAGCATTAATCGCGACATGCCAACGTTCATCTTCACGCCCAAGTCGTAAGCGCTGCAAATTAAAATTGGAGCCTAACGCCGACAACGCAGCCACCTCCAAATTAACCTCTTCTAACCATGGCAAAAAATCATTTAGTGATTCTGCGTCGCCCGTCCATTCAGACTTATCTACATACGCTGCCCATTCATCAACAGATAATGCATCCAGTTGCCCAACAATTGAGAGCCTCTTGTTTTCTGGTGGCACGGGTAACTCATTACCAAAGGCAACCGATAAGCCGGCATATTCAAATCCTTTACCACTATCTTTTAAACGAATAATCGAACCGACATCATCACCAAAATCAACCTCCAGCTGAATACCATCATCATTTTTAATTTGTGAAATTAATTTAAGTGGTTTTATCGCACTGGCTTCCTTCCCAAACGGTGCGGGAAGATTGACACTAACATCCTTTAAATCTGATTCCAGCTCAAGCACAGCAGGATGTCTGTCTCCTTGCAAATTACGGAAATACAGGTTCGCGAGCCACTCTGTTTCACCCAAACTAATCACCGGAATGTGCTTGTTAAATTCTTCCTTGAGCAATTTATTAAGATCAAATCTTCCTTTTGCTTTTATTGATAGTGCAGTTGAGGCATCATCGTCATGCGATAATTCAATGTTAACCGCCTTGTTAAACAATTCCCCCCTGATGTCTTTTCCTTGTAGACCATCATTATTGACTAACACTTTGCCATTAATGTTTCGTAATTCAATATTCTTATCCGTAACACCAAGATTGACATCCTTGAGTACTGCCTCACCACTAACATGGCCATCACCACTTGTCATGGGAATATTAATTTCAAGCTTAAGCGATGCATCACCGGTACTTTTTAGTAGTCGCAGCTCTTGGCCATAGTCTTCTGCCAGATTGGCGGAGACAACATATTCAATGATATCTTGAGTGGAAGACTCAACCTCGCCACGTAACGCCAAAAGTGGATCGTCAAGCTCGATATCCGCAATATGTGCAACCACATCATGAACGTTAGCATCCAGGATGCGGCCAGAATACCCTGTAATATCCAGGGCGCGGCCATGAAAAACCACTTCGCCACGCATTTCAGAAATAGCTGGCCAACCGGGTTCATAATCAAGCTTGGCATCAATAACATTAAAGCGCGTTTCAAACTTTCCTTCACCATGGTCAAAAGGAAATTTATCCAGTGGGCCACGTAAAATAACTTTGCCCGTTGTCACCTCGCCATTAATAATCGATTTATCTAGCCAGGCAATGGTCTTTTCCCCAAGAACCGCTATTGGTAAATATTTATATGCCTTACTGCCATTGCCCCTTTCAAAATCCGCCAAGAAATCAATAATTGGACTAGCGTCACTGGGAATAAGCAAGTTCATTCTCGCGCGAAGAGAAATATCTGCATTGCTTACATCAATGTTACTCGCTTCAATCGACAGACCAGATTCATTACTCTGCCACGCCAACGTTCCCGTTAACTGCGCCACATCAATTGATTCGCGAAACAAACCAATGGCATCAACAGTGACCTGCTTACTCTCAAGCTGCACACTTCCGTTATTATTTTCTATAACAAAATTACCCGATAAGCCCGCCAGTCCCGGCACACCATCCCAGGCTTGTGTAGTTAGATCTGAGAACTGACTGTCGATATACCATTGCTCGACCGACTCATCCATAGATAAAACCAGAGAAATGTTTTTCAATTTTGCTGATGGCTGTATCTGCCTGAGCTTATTGGCACTATCTATATCGAGCGCTTGCAATGCATCAACAATTGGTAAAACATCTGATAAATTTGCGTAACTCGCTACAACGGCAAGCCGCTGGGTAACATTGTCTGATATAAGACTGAGTTGTGAAACAGGCCATGCACCTTGAGGTGTCATCGGGATCAAATTATCAAGTTGCAGACTGACTTCTGTATTACTGCGATGCCACGATAAGACAGTGCTCAAACCATTAAATTTTATTGCTGCTGCATGCGTCCCTCTAAATGTCAGATCGGAAAGAGACAACGTTCCCTCCAGTTCATACAAAGACTTATTTCGCCACTTGCCCCATAGTTCAAAATCTGAACGTCCCGCAGCCAGACTAATCCCTTCAAATATGGGTTTACGCCACCATGCCGGTATTACTACTTTTTTTGCTTTGGCATAAATATCACCATGCCATTCACTCATATTCTTAGGGCTGCCTTGTAATTCAGCCGCTATCATGATTTTCTCACCAAGTCTTGCCGGCAATTTAACGTCGCCATCAAACTGATGAACATCAGCATAATTTCGCAATCTAATATTTACATCTTTAAAAAAAAGATTTTTTTCATTTAACGGAATATCAGTCCACACAATACTGCTTGATTCGATACCAATATCAGGTTGGCGCAATAACCATTCAAATAATAATTGTGAGTACTCTTGCGATGAGTCTTGTTCCTTATCTAGTAAACCATCAATACTAAAATGCTCATCCGCATGGCGCGTAATAGAAAGTGCAATACCGCTAATGGTAAAACTGGAAGGAACAAAATCACGGTTACTTATTGAGGAGAACAGGTCAATTCCCATCCTGGCATCTTTGAATTTAAATAAAACCTGTTCATTATTTTTATCGTACAAACGTACATTAGAAAAATGCAGTTGTGGTTCGAAACCGGCCCATTGTGCTTTAAGATTTTCAACACGTACTGTCTGACCGACATACTCGCTAAGGGTTTGTTCTGCCTCAACACGATAATCTTCTACCAGAGGTAACAGTAAACGAGCCAAGGTAAGGAATACCGCAGCAAATACTGCTATGCTCGCAAAACCATACCAAAGCATACCAATAAAACATTGAAAAATTTTTTTGACCGTCACGAATCAAGATCCATTTACAGGATTTTTAATAAATTAAGGCTTAACATTACGTTCACATCAACACCACGTCGTAATGTTCTTGCGTATACAGGGATTCAACTTGTAGTTTAATCGGTTTGCCAATAAAGTCTTCGAGCTCGGCAACACTGGTGGACTCTTCATCTAGAAGTCGGTCCACCACTGCCTGTGAAGCCAGCACCAGAAAGGTTTGCGCATCGTACTGCCTCGCTTCTCGAATTATTTCTCGGAAAATTTCGTAACAAACTGTTTCAGCAGTTCGTAATGCCCCTCTACCATGACAGGTTGGACAGTCTTCACATAAGATATGTTCCAGTGATTCACGTGTCCGTTTACGTGTCATTTCAACCAGGCCAAGTGCTGATACCTGGCTAATATGGCATTTAGCATGATCCTTATCGATATTTTTTTCTAATGCGCGCAGTACTTGACGTTTATGTTCCTCATCTTGCATATCAATAAAATCAACAATAATAATTCCACCCAAATTTCTTAACCGCAGTTGTCTTGCAATGGCAATGGCGGCCTCCAGGTTGGTTTTGAAAATGGTTTCATCAAGATTACGGTGCCCAACAAAACCACCTGTATTGACATCAATCGTCGTCATTGCTTCAGTCTGGTCAATAATAAGGTATCCACCCGATTTAAGCTCTGCACGCTTACCCAACGCCTTGTGTATTTCGTCTTCTACCGAATAGAGATCAAAGATAGGCCGTTCACCCGGATAATACTCAACCCTCTGCGCCACTTCTGGAATAAACTTACGCGCAAACTTCGCGGCACGTTCAAATGTTTCTTTGGAGTCAATACGAATTTTTTCGATTTCAGGACTAACCAGATCACGCATCATTCGCATCGCCAAAGGAAGATCGCCATGGATCACTCGTGGCGATTTTTCAGTCTTCATCTTATCCACAATCGCCATCCACATACGATGCAGGTATTCGACATCGGCCTGGAGTTCATCATCAGTAATACCCTCAGCGGCAGTCCTTACAATATAGCCCCCTACATAATCACCAACCACGAGTTCTTCGAGTTTACTTCGCAACCGATCACGCTCTTCAACTGCTTCTATTTTCTGTGAAATGCCAATGTGCTCAACACCCGGCATAAAAACCAGAAAACGGGAAGGGATCGAGACTTGAGTTGTTAATCGCGCACCTTTTGTACCAAGTGGATCTTTAACAACCTGCACGCAGATTTCCTGGCCTTCCGATACCAGGCTATTGATTGATTCGACCTTGTTAGCTTCCTCGTTATCAATTTTAATATCCGAGGCATGCAAAAAAGCTGCGCGCTCAAGCCCGATATCAATAAAAGCGGCTTGCATGCCCGGCAGCACTCGAGAGACCTTACCTTTATAGACATTACCAACTAAACCACGCTTGGCGGTACGCTCAATATAGACTTCTTGCAATACGCCATTCTCGACCAGGGCTACCCGAGATTCATTAGGCGTCATGTTAATTAGAATTTCACTACTCATTACAAAACTTCCTGCCTGTTATTCCTTATTATTATGCTCCATCATAGCATCATCGACGCTCAGGCTCAGATGACATCAATCCCAAATTCGCGAAATATTTCGGCGACGTCAAACAATGGCAGCCCCATTACCCCGCTGTAACTACCCTCTAATTTCTCAATAAATACAGCAGCTTGCCCTTGAATAGCATAGCTTCCAGCCTTACCGGCCGACTCCCCCGTCGCCACGTATGCGGTTTGCTCTGCTTCGCTAATTTCCCTAAAGCTAACCTGGCTGGTACTTAACCGTAGCAATTCCCGCTCACTATCAACAACCGCCACTGCCGTCATCACCTGATGTGTCCGTCCCGAAAGCAGTGCCAACATCGCTTCAGCATCACCCTCAAAAACAGGCTTACCAAGAATAGTCTCGTCAAGTACCACGATCGTGTCTGCACCCAGTACGGGTAACGACTGCTCACTGGCTTGTAAACCCGCATGCGCCTTCTCTAACGCTAAACGTTGCACAAACTCAGTTGGCGGTTCTCCCGCCTTGACCAACTCAGGTACATCAACATCAATAACCTCAAAATGAATACCAATCTGCTCAAGCAATTCAGCACGGCGTGGTGATTTAGATGCGAGATAAATAAGGGGGGTATTTAACGTCATGTTAATTTTGCGCGTCCTGTCTAGATATTTTTAATTAGTCCCGATGATAAGGGTGATTCGCAATTAAAGACCATGCGCGATAAAGCTGTTCGGCTAATACCACTCGTACCAGGGCATGGGGTAAGGTTAACGCCGAGAGCGACCAGGTCATGTCAGCACGCTGTTTCACAGCATTACTCAAACCATCGGCACCACCAACAATTAGCGCAATATTTCGCCCCGAACAGGTCCAATCCGCCATCTTCTCGGCCAGATGTCGTGTTGACCACGACTTACCGTGCTCATCAAGCGCAACAACTAAACAGTTTTTAGGGAGTGCCTGCAGAATGCGCTCGGATTCTTCTTCAATCGCGCGTTTCAGGTCGCTATTTTTACTGCGTCGCCCGGGGGGGATTTCTTTTAACTGGGGCGTAAACTCTTTCGGCAAACGCTTAATAAACTCATCATAGCCGCTGTTTACCCAGGCTGGCATTTTTTGACCCACAGCAAGAATATGGATATGCATGTGTGTCGCTCAATCGTCTTATAAACTACTGTCGTCAGGTTTGCTCATTTCACCATCAATGGCCCAGAGCTTCTCGAGATTATAAAAATCACGTACTTGCGGAACCATGATGTGCACCACCACATCACCCAAATCAAGCAATATCCATTCCCCGGGGTTTTCGCCTTCCTGACCCAGTACGCTACCGCCCACTTCCTTGACGCTGACCACCACGCTATTGGCCAGGGCTTTCACTTGTCTGACCGTGCTTCCGCTGGCAATAATCATACGATCAGTAAAATTACTGATGCCTTCAACATCCAGCACACGGATATCCACTGCCTTCACGTCTTCGAGTGCCTCAACAACCAGGTCACTTAATTCGTCTACTTTCAAATCAACTGCTTTATTCATTGATACAACCTATTTTCCTGTATGTAATCATGGACGGCTTTGTCCATTAACGCTCCTACCGCGTCACCTGCTTTAAGTGCCTTACGAATTTGGCTGGCTGAATGCGGTAATTCACAATCTAATCCGGTAATAATACTGCCCGCAAGAGCGCTCGGTCTGGTCTGACAACCTCGCTCAGCCAACACTACTGACAATTCTCCCTGCGTCACTAATTCCTCACCAGGGCGGCTGACAACGACAATATGAGCTAACGCAAACAACTCGGACCACCTATGCCATGCTAATAGACCATTAAAGGCATCAACACCTATAATAAAAAAAAGTGCTGCATCGGGGTATTCGCCACGTAATTCTGTCAGTGTATCAACCGTAAAGGAGACACCCTGGCGCCGACACTCTCTATCATCAACACGCAACTTCGATTCATTCGCCACTGCCAAATTTAGCATTGCAATCCGGTGCTCAGGACTGGCCAGTGGTGCCGTTCGGGTCGGTGATTGACGACAAGGAATCAAACGAACCTCATCGAGTTGAAGTCCCTGCAAAACAGTTAATGCTACCTGGAGATGCGCATGGTGTACCGGATCAAAGGTACCAC